>Ga0209614_1000141_pt1 | contig 65693 bp, 62 predicted proteins | sample BlaSprsedimmetaG_FD_185484 | JGI IMG/M metagenome (GOLD analysis project Ga0209614, IMG submission 185484) | Hot spring sediment bacterial and archeal communities from California, USA to study Microbial Dark Matter (Phase II) - Blank Spring... ...
ATCTGGTATCATTCACACCTTTTACTTGACTTTGTTCGGCGAATATTTACTTTATATTTAGGTCGCCCACCGGCATGTTGATAGATTGTTGACAACCATTTGATTCGAGGGGGTTTTGTTGGTTTGTGTAACCGTGCCGCCCACATTTTATAAACGGCTCCCGACGGGGCGCCGGGAACAATTCGAAAAACCGTAACAGTTTTGAAGGTTTTTTCATAGTGTTAATAACTGGAACAGACAAGCGCAGGATGTATGTATTCTAACAGTGACTGTCAATATATTTGGGGGCGATGTCTCGATTTGATCAGGGGACGAGTACCGCCACAGACATTTAGTACCTGGTTCCAGCCAATTCGGGCAATTTCAATTTCGGAAAACACCATCTTTCTACAGGTTCCCAATAAGTTTTTTTACGACTGGCTTGACAGTCACTATCGAGACATAATTCAGGGAACACTGAAAGAAATTTCCGGAAACGGGATGAATGCCAAATATACGGTTCTTCTCTCTGAAACGGAGGCTGAAAAAAATCCAGAAAAAGATGGGGTTTTTCAGAAAACGATAGAGAGCAGACCGGAGATCCGAGCAGCCCAGTCCGGAATGCTGGAACGAGGGACGCGCATAAATGAAAACTATGTATTTGATAATTTTGTTGAGGGGAAAAGCAATCAATTTGCCAAAGCGGCATCAATAGCGGTCTCCAATTCGCCCGGTAAAACATCCTTTAATCCGCTTGTCATATATGGTGGGACCGGTCTCGGAAAGACACACCTTCTGCAGGCAATCGGAAACCATGCGCTTATTAACGGGTGTGCTAAAAAGGTGGTCTATGTTTCGAGTGATACATTTACTCTGGATTTCATTGCCGCGGTGCAGAAAAACAAAACCACCGATTTTGTGCGCTATTACCGTGGTGTTGATATGCTTTTATTGGACGACATTCAATTTTTTCAGAACAAAGAGCAGACCCAGGAGCAGTTTTTTCATATTTTTAATGATCTGTTTCAACATCACAAACAGATTGTGCTTACCACAGACCGACCACCGCTGGAGCTCAGGGGGTTGCAGGAAAGGCTTCTTTCGAGATTTCAATCCAGCTTGACTGTTGATATTCAACCCCCGGACCTGGAGACGCGAATCGCCATACTGAATAAAAAGGCTCAAAAAGACAACCTGGATTTACCCTATGAGGTGATTGAATACATTGCTCAGAATGTCAAATCAAATATCCGGGAGTTGGAGGGGCTGCTGATTCGATTGTTAGCCTACTCATCGCTGATGAAAGTGGATATAGATATACTTCTTGCCAGGAAAGTCCTTCGGGAGACCGGAACGATTGAAAAGAAGAGTATTTTGTCAATTGAAGACATCCAGAAAACAGTAGGTGACGTTTATTTGGTTAATCTGGACTTGCTTGTGGGAAAATCAAGAACCAAGGAGGTTGCAGAGGCGCGGATGGTGGCGATGTATCTGGCGCGTGAGTATACCAACCTATCTCTGAAAACGATCGGGATTTATTTCGGCGGTCGGGACCACTCGACTGTCGTTCACGCCTGTAAGAGCGTCGAAGACCGGAGTGAAAAGGATGATCATTTTGCTCAGTTTATTGGTCAAATTAAAGAAAAACTTAAGAACGCGAAATAAAAATTTGTTGACATAATTAATAAATATCAATATAATTCAGATAACAATTTTGTAAGTATCTGTCGGTAAAAAAGCGGCAGGAGGTAATTATTCAAAAAGAGGAGGTGATTATGGCTTTACCAAAGGGAAGTATCAACAAGGTGATTCTGGTTGGACATTTAGGACGTGATCCGGAAGTGCGTTACACGCCCAGCGGCGACGCAGTTGCAGACGTTTCTCTGGCAACCACCGAATTTTACAAAGACAAAAACGGTGAGCGCAATGAGAAAACGGAATGGCACAACCTGGTGATGTGGCGGGCTCAGGCAGAATTTGCGAAGGAGTGGCTGAAAAAAGGGCAGCTGGTATACGCCGAAGGGCGCTTGCAAACCCGTACATGGGATGATAAAGAGGGTCAGAAAAGAAGTAAAACGGAAATTCAGGTTGATCAAATCACTATTTTAGGCGGGATGGTCGGCAGGGGGAAGTCAGATAACGACGCACCCAAAGAAAAGGACGACAGTTCTGCCGCGGATGAAGAAATTCCTTTTTAATTAGAGGTGGGTTCCGGTCAAAATCCACCGGAAAAGTTTTAGTGGTAACGAAAAGAGCTTTCTCCGATGAATTCCCTGAGGATTGACGTCGGGGGAATCTCCTTAATATCAACAGGTAAAAAATAGGCGAGGATATTTAATAATCGCTCCGATTCGGGGTGGCTTAGATCATCTGAATCAACCTGCTTCAGGGCGATTTCCGCCGGCTGCTTCAGGGCGCAGATTTCGTAAGCAAGCGAGGAATTGAACATGATGTCGGCTTCACCCTGGAACCGGAAAATATATTGCTTTTCTCCCTCAACGACCTTTTTCCACATTTTGATGGTATCCGCTGCAGAGTAACCGCGGTATTTGGCGTCTCGCACAATCCGGCGGATCAGGCGGGTGTCGTGAGTCGGTATCCGGTTGGTATCATCGAAATTGAGATGGGTCAGGGCGCTTAGATAGATTTTGAATTTATACTGTTCATCAATACTCTCCGCCAGTCCCGGATTTATACCGTGGATTCCCTCGATGATAAAAAGGGTATTTGGATCTGAAGAAATTTCTGTCTTGCCCGGAGCTTTTTTCCCGGATATAAAATCATATACCGGCGGTACAATAGACTTTCCATCAATCAGCCGGGTGAGATGATCATTCAGCAGTTTTAAATCGAGAGCGTCCAGCACCTCATAATTCAAATTATCGCCCTGTTCCCGGGCTAATTCATCCCGATCTTTAAAATAGTTATCGAGGGAAATACTGATGACCCGATGACCAAGAACGCGTAGCTGAATATAAAGGCGTTTCATAAAAGTTGTCTTTCCCGAAGATGAGGGCCCGGCGACAAAAATCAAGCGTTTGTCCTGACGAGAGCGATCAATTTTGTCGGCAATGGCGGCGATTTTCTTTTCATGAAGCGCTTCCGAAATTTTGATTATATCGGAAATATCGTTCTTCGCGATAAGATTATTGAGTTGGGAGATTTTAGAAAGTTCCAGGATCTGACCCCATCGTTCGGCTTCATTGAAGATTTCGTAAAGGCGTTCCTGATTATAAAAGGGCTGCAATTTCTGCGGCATATTTTCCACGGGATTTCTGAAGACGAAACCCCTTTTGTATTTCAGTATACCGTAGGTCTGAATCAGCCCGGTCGAGGGAGCCGGTGGGCTGGGTAGCCAATAGCAGCGGTCATTAAGCGCAAAGAGCATAATGTAATTTAAGGAACAGTATTTCAGCAATTCGGCGGTGTCGGGTCGTTTGTTTTGCAGAAAGTAGGTCGTTGCCTCTTCGCGGGTGCAGAGCCGGGGAACGATGGGAATGTCAGCGTCAACCAGTTCTGAAAAAGCGTTCTTCAGGATTTTAATCTTGTTGGCGGTGATCGTGTCACCCCGATTGATTTCACAGTATATACCGTCTGCCATACTGTGCAGGATGAATAGTTTTTTATCCGGGAAATTTTGCTCGACAATGTATTGGAGCATCATAACGGCTGCATTTTCATAGGCACGGCGGGAAGACTCAAAGAAATATGTAAAAGTGCCAATGGAGGAATTTTCGGTAATCATTTCGTTTAAAGATGCAAAAAGGTTGTTTTTGATGGCAATGTACTCAAGGGGCTTGTGCTCGCCGCCGTATTTATTGAGCAGCTGCCGGATAGTCATGCCGGATTTAACCTGAAGTTGGGAACCGTGATTGATACAAACAGTAATTTTTTTCATGGATAAAATTATTGAAAAAAGATGATTATAAAAATAAAGTTTGGTTTTTTTTATACGATCGTTAACTTGTTTTGCTGCTTTTTTCAAGTCTATTTTCTGCGGAAAATTTGTGGTCTTAGGATTTTTTGGTGGTCTTTTGTAGGGAGGTGTTTCATGTGGAAAACGGAAGACGGTAGTACCGGGCGACTAATTCAACTCAGCCTGGGATATTTTGTATTTTATGTGATCACCGGGATAAGTGTAAAGTATTTTCTCTCGTCGGGAATGAACGACATGGAGTATCTTGTCTACAGTACCGCCAGCTCAACCCTTTTCGCCACCAGCATTGTCCTGGCGCTGCGCTGGTACAAACTCCGGTCGGTCCGGCTGATTAACTGGGGTTCTTTTACTTTTCCTTCGGAGCTCCTTTATATTATCCCGTCCGGCGTTTTAACGGCAGTTGTGATCCCGACCACCACACTCCTGTATAGTTTTAAGGGCGTATCGGTGATGGTCGCCATGGTGATTATGCGCGGCTCGGTGATTATTATCGGGCGCGTAGTGGATGCGATTCAGATAAAGCAGGGAATTTTGAAAAAGAGGGTTTATCTTGAAGAAAATTTAGGTGTTGTTTTTGCGTTGATCGCGGTCAGCGTCAAGGTCCTGACCGGGAGTGGTGATGGTGAGAATCCCTTTGCCAATACGGCAGTCGTAGTTATTTTTTCAAGTTATATTACGGCATACGCTGTTCGGATTTATATTATGAATTATTATAAAAACACCCGTCCGACAGATGTGAAGGTGGATAATAACAAAGCCTTTTTCGGGATTGAACAGATTTCGTCCACGACCACGCTTTTTCTAGCGACGGCGATTTTGCTGCTGATCGTGCGTCGTGCTGGTTGGAGCGGTGAACGGATTACTCCCTTCGCCAATGCTGTTTTCCATCCCGTTCCCGGGTGGGGGTGGGCGGCATTTTGGGGTACCGCCTTCGGAGTAGTAGCATTTTTCAGCGTCTTTCTGTTCATGTTCAAAGGGCGCACAGCCACCTTTGCAGGACTGGTAAACAGGTTGACCTCGCTGGTCGCAGGAACAACCTCCACGCTACTATTTGCCCTGTTTTTTAGGGGAAAGTGGCCCCAGCCGATTGATTGGGTCAGCCTCTTTTTCATTCTGGTGGCGGTGAGTTTCATCGCCCGCGCCGAAAAGAAACGCGCGGCTGAATTGGCAATTCAAAAAAAATTGTAAAGATTTTTCCTATGAAAGAGAGATTCGAAATAATTATTATTATGGGGCGTCCGGCATCGGGCAAGTCCGAAGTCATTGACTACCTGAAAAAGACGCCGGTTGAAGAGCGCATCAGGCGCTTTCATATTGGAGACTTTGAAGAGTTTGATGATTTTCCCATGCTCTGGACCTGGTTTGAAGAAGATGCAATCCTGGAGAAGACACTGAAAAAACCGCGGCTGCATACCGATTCAGAGGGTTATTTTAAATTTCAATACCTTTGGGATCTACTGATTGAACGGATCAGCATGGAGTACTCAAAACGGCTACGGGATGAGAATTATCATGATATAAAAACGGCGATCATTGAATTCAGCCGCGGCAGTGAACATGGCGGTTATCGCGATGCCTTTGAGCATCTCTCTGATGCAATCTTGGAGAAAGCGGCGATTTTTTATATAGATGTGTCTTTTGAAGAATCGCTTCGCAAAAACCGGCAGCGTTTTAATCCCGATCGTCCGGATAGCATTCTGGAACACGGTTTACCCGACGAGAAACTGACCCGCTTGTATGGCGAAGTAGACTGGGAAGAGTTTAAGGGTGACGACCCCCAATTTATTCCGGTTAGAAACTATAAAATTCCCTATGTCGTACTAAAAAACGAACCGGATATAACCACCGCCCGTGATGAGAATCTGGGTCAGGCGCTTGAAGAACTATTCCGGCGTTTGTGGAAATTGAGCGCTGTGAAATAGAAAAAAATTATCCCTGTCTGGATAGACAGGTTTTCAGCTATTTTCCTGAATGAATGTATGAATTTTATTTTTTAAAATATTACGGGTAATTCGGAAAGCCATTAATTTGCGCTCGTCATCCCCGAAGACGCGGATGGGATCGTCAATATACCAGTTAATTCTGTGGGGGGAACCGGGAAAGTCCGGGCAGCTCAGCGCAGCCACCTCACAGAGCGGTATGACATAGTCAAAATCCATATCGGCGTATTCATTGACGTGCTGACTTTGATGACCCTCCATGGAGATGCCGATTTCGCCCATTACCTGTTTGGTGAGCCGGTGAACGCCGGCGGGTGTTATGCCTGCACTGTAAGCCTCAAAATGCTCGGCGCCGAGAGATTTTAACAACGCTTCTGCCATCTGGCTGCGGACTGAGTTACCGGTACAGATAAAAAGAACCCGCTTTTTACCAGAGGATGGTATGGATTCTTCTAAGGAACCTTTTTCATGCTTCGAATCTATTGGCTTTGGAATATTGGTGTCGTTTTTAAACAGGTCGCTAAGGCTGGGCATGTTGTTTCCTTTCTGGTCTGAAATATAAAGATTTTAATTCCTTTAAAACAACCGGTTTATTACCCGAAGCGGTTTTTATCAACGAAAATGGTTTGTAAATTTGACCATGATCACAAGCGCGCAGATTGCTTCGATTATGAACCGGCAATTTACAGCCTTTGGAACATCCAGACCGTCACTGGGTGAAAAGTATGTATCCCGATATCGGACCTGGCTTAAAAGAGGCTATTCTGCTGACATGGATTGGATGGTGACAAGCGCAGCCGACCGGCAGGATGTTCGCCGGAGATTTCCCTGGGTGAAATCGGTTCTGGTTGGTCTGGATAATTACTATAGTCCGCCGCTCCAGGCATCCCGAAGATTGCGGTTTTCCCGGTATGCGCTGGGGATTGATTATCACATTTTGGTCAGAGAAAAACTCGAAACCGCCCTGACTCAAATCCGGAACATTGATCCAAAAGTTATGGGCAGAGTTTCTGTGGACACCGGACCGATCATGGAAAAAGCCTATGCGGAGCAAGCAGGTCTCGGCTGGATCGGTAAAAACGGAGTATTCATAGCCGCAAATATCGGCTCTTACTGTTTTATCGGTACAATCCTTCTGTCTGTGGAATTGCCAGTAACGAGCGTTGCCGAGAATCGTTGTGGCGGCTGCACGGAATGTCTGGAGCGCTGTCCCACCGGGGCGATAGTGGCGCCGGGTATGATTGATGCCCGACGGTGTCTTTCTTATCTGACGGTGGAGAAAAGGGGAGATTTTTCAGAAAATGAAATGCAAAAACTGAGCGGATGGGTTTATGGATGTGATGTCTGTCAGGAAGTATGTCCCTGGAACATCAAATGGCAGCAAAGGACTTCCGAAAGGCGATATATTGAGAAGCGGGAAGCGATTCTTGATTATATAGAGTTGGGGAAAATGATAAATATGGATAAATTTGAAACCGTATTTGTTAATTCAGCAGTTGAGCGTTTAAAATATGAAAGATTAAAGCGAAATGTCAAAGCAGCGTTGAAAAATATGCCGAAACTCTGAATAGGTGATGCAAGAATGATTATAACAGAAAAAAATATTGTGATTGCGGTAGATGCCATGGGGGGCGATAACGCCCCGAATGCGATTGTCCAGGGTGCCGCTGTAGCTACATTGGAATCGCCCGGGAAGGTAATCCTGGTCGGTGATGAGGAAAAAATCACGGATATTCTCAGCCGGGAAACATATGATTCGGACCGATTGGAAATAGTGCATACCGATGAGACCATTGATATGACTGATATGCCCAGGGATGCCGTCCGCCGTAAGTCCAAGGCGTCAATGATAGTCGCCGTTAAACTCTGTGCCGAAGGGCGGGCGCACGGGGTAGTTTCCGCCGGGAATACGGGCGCCTATGTTCTGGCGTCCTCGCTGCATATTCCCCGGATAGTCGGTGTCAGTAAAACGGCGATTGCGACCGTCTATCCGACCCGGAATGTCCAGAAGCGCGCGGATCACTTTGCCCTGTTGTTGGATGTCGGGGCGAACATTCATTGTGCGGTTGACGACATGGTACAATTTGCCCTGATGGGCAAAATTTACGCTTCAGATATTAAGGGCATTGAAGACCCGACGGTTGCTCTGTTGAATATCGGCAAGGAGTCGTACAAGGGTGGCGACCTGTTATCCACGGTTTACCGAATTCTGAGTAACCTGCCGGGAGTCAATTTTATCGGCAACATTGAGGGCAATGAAGTGATGCTGGGGATGTCCGATGTGGTTGTTACTGAGGGATATGTGGGAAATATCGTGACCAAGATGATGGAGGGTATGGCGGAAACCGCCTCTCATCTCGGGCGCTACGCCTTTAAACATAGGTTGCTCTGGAGGCTGGGGCTGATCGCTCTATCCGGCGGCATTCGGCGACTGAAGAGATCGACAGATTATTCAGAATATGGCGGAGCACCGCTGTTGGGATTTAAGGAAATTGTCATCAAGGCTCATGGTCGCTCGGGCGCAAAAGCCATTACCAACGCAATCAAGCTGGCAGCCAAATCGCACCGGGATAATATTTGCGGGCGGATCGAGCGGGAGATTACGGAGTTTGAATCCCTGAACATTGCCGGAAAATTTGAAAATTCGTCTCTCTGATTATTAGAAACAGCTATACTTTTCCCGATAAATCAATTCCCAGCGATTTGATTTTGCGCGACAGGTTGGGTTGTTGAATACCGACCTCATTGGCTAACCGGGATATGTTCCAGCCACTCTTCTCCAGTTTTTTTGTAAAATAATATTTTTCAAAAGCCTTTTTGGCATCTTTAAAACTGTCTTTTTCGAGAATGTCGTCAAGGAGGTCCTGCGCCGAGCCGATCTGAGAACCCAGATTGGGATAGACATCTCCCTCATCTAGTTCGGTTTTATCGGAGAGAATGTACATGCGCTCGATAAAATTTTTCAATTCACGCACATTGCCGGGAAATGAGTAATCCATCAACTGACGCAAAGCTGTTTCGGTAAAACATTTCTTTGGGGTGGCGAGTTCGATAGAATAGACCTGCAGATAATGTTCAATTAAGACGGGTATGTCCGTTGGGCGTTCCCGAAGCGGCGGCAGCTGGATGGGGACAACATTGAGTCGGTAAAAGAGGTCTTCCCGGAAATTACCTCTCCGGATTAATGCTTCGATGTCCCGGTTAGTGGCGGCTAAAATCCGGACATCAATATCAATGGTACGGGTGCCGCCGACGCGTTCGAACTTCCCCTCTTCCAGGACGCGCAGGATTTTGGATTGAGCGGCAAGGTTCATATCACCGACTTCGTCCAGGAAAAGGGTTCCGTGATTGGCGCGTTCGAGTTTCCCCGGTTTTTGTTGGTGGGCTCCGGTAAAAGCGCCTTTTTCGTGGCCAAAAAGTTCACTTTCCACCAGCTCATTAGGAATTGCGGCACTGTTAAATGTGATAAATGGTTGATCCGACCGCGAGCTCTGCTTATGGATATGATAGGCGACCAGCTCTTTGCCGGTGCCGCTTTCACCGGTGATCAGAACCTTTGCGTCGGTTTTGGAAACGCGTTGAATTACCTCCCGGATCCCTTTGATCTGTTTTGATTGACCAACAATCTGGTAGCGGGAGCTGGTGACTTCGTCACCGATGATACATTTTTGTAACAGCTTCCTTTTCTCCGCAATATTCTGGACGGCAATTAATATTTTGGGCAGGGACAGTGGTTTCTCCATAAAATCGTGGGCGCCCATCTTTACCGCAGTTACGGCGGTGTTTATATCACTATCGCCGGAGATCATCAAAACCTCGGTGGAGGGGCACTCATTTTTAATCTGTTTCAGTACCTCAATGCCGCTGATATTAGGCAGTTTAACATCAAGAAAAACAAGATCAAAAGGAATTTCGCCCAGCCGGTGCAGTCCCTCTTCGCCGGTCTCAGCGGTGGTTATGTGATGACCCTCGTCGGACAGAATGGCACTCAGGGTTTGACGGATATTTTTTTCGTCATCAACGACCAAAATTCGCATTGCTAATCCTCCATCTTTGAATGAAACGGTAGCCGGATGAAAACGGTTGTGCCCGCATTGATCCGGCTTTCTATGGAAATATTCCCCCCGTGATTTTCGACAATTCTTTTCACAATGGGCAGTCCCAGCCCGGTGCCCTTGCGGCGGGTAGTAAAGTAGGGCTCAAAAATCTTCTCCAGATTTTCGGGGGGAATTCCGGAACCGTTATCGCGGATAGAAATCGCCAGCCAGTTTTCGACAGCTGCAATTTTAATGGTGATAATGAGGTCCGGTTTATCCGCTGCCTGCAGTGCGTTTTGAATCAGATTGACCAGCGCCTGTTTGATCTGCATTTTATCTGCATGAATTGGGGGGATCTCATTTTCGCAAATTAATTCAATCCGATGTTTTGGTTGGTAGGAGGCGATGATTTCCTCGATCTGGGTTTTAATTGAATAGAGCTCCGGCTTGGCTTCGGGCAGTGCAGCGAATCCTCGAAACCGATCGACAAGGGCTTGTAGATTGGCAACCTCTTCCCTGATCACAGCGAGACTGTCCGCAAGCAGTTTGGGATTGATCGCCGCATTTTGCAGTGTTTTCATTTCGAGGCGCTCGACACTTAATTTTATCGGCGTAAGCGGATTTTTGATTTCGTGTGCCATTACCCGGGCGACCTCCCGCCAGACTAACTGTTTCTCGGCTTCGATGGCGATTTTGCGTTGCCGTTCCAGTTCCACAACCATCTGGTTAAATGAGACGATCAAGTCATTGATGGGCGAGAAGGGATTTTCTCTGACGTGAATCCGGATATTGCCGGACATTAGTTCCTGGGTAGCGGTTTGCAGACGACGGAGTGGGCGGGTTATCAGATTAATTGATAGAAAAAAGATAAGGAAGACCGCCAGCACGATGAAGATGAAAATATAGCGGGAATAGGCATCCACCTGCTGCTGATAAAGGTCAACCGACAGATCGATCGTTTTTTGACCCCGCATCAGCGCTTCAATCTCCTGACCGAAGGTGTCCGACTGCTCTTTCGGAAGATATATTTTATAGTCATGGTAAAGGCTTTCGATTCCGGTGAGAAGATTCTGTTCGGTAAGGCGTTGTAAAAACGCATTGTTGCTTTTGATAAAAAAAGCCCGGGTAAACATTAACGAAATGAACAGCAGGACGATAAAAAGAATAAAAAGTTGCAGGCGGAACGAGGGAATTAATTTTTTCATGATTTCATCAACGGTAAAAAATGGCAGAATTAAAAGTTTCGGTATCAATCTTTGGCTTCTTATTGTTCCAGTACAGCATCAGATCAAAACGGGATTTTTCACCGATAAAGGTAATCGGTTCGAGGTAAGCCGAGATCCGGAAAAAATAATCCCGGTTCCTCTCGAGGTTTTCGGGCGTGATGAGTTTGACCCGGTACAAAGCACCGAACCAGACGTGGGCATCGTCCAGGGTTTCGCAAATGCGCTGCTCATCTCTTTCGGACCGGTAGATTTCAAACTGTTTATTCAGAGGATTATAACGGGCGGTGTGATAAAAATTTCTTTGCAGAACCACCTGCCGGGTACGATTGTCATACAGCTCCGCCAGAAAGTGAACGGTAACCGGCTGCCCCGAGGTGAGAATTCGATCAAATTCGTCGGAATAGCAGTTGGTCAGGTTCATTGAGAGCGTCAGTGAATTGTCAACCAGATTGATGGCAACGTCCTTAAATGCAGGATCAAGTCCGTCAATAAAAGGAAATAGGAGCGAGCCAATTGTTATGACCGTTGCAATGAGGCGATCTGTGAGTGATGCGAGCATGATGTTGATACAAAATACACTAATCTGGAAATATTTCCAATTAATTTTGAGCCCGTTTTACCTGAAAAGCCAGACCCTTTCGGGCAAGAAAGGGTCTGACGTTCGGCAGATAGAATTGTAACAATTTATATAAATGAACCTTTTCGGTCTTACTTTAACAGAATCGCCGGTCCGATGGAGAAGGTGTATCCGCCGATCGAAGTATTCGGCGAATTGAGGACTGTTTTGTCCCCGTCCGGTGACGGGACTTTCCAACCCTCTGATCGGGGAATACCATAGCAGTAACCAAACTTTGCCTGAAGTCCAAAGTCACCCAGAATTGGGATATAAAGAGACAGATTGGGCTGGAGCAGAAAGTATTTTCTTTCCACGCGCAGATAATTTTCATCAGTATCGGTGAAACGAGCCCCGATCTCACCCCACTGTGTCAGTGGTTCGGACTGATGAATTGCGAGACCGTTGGTCAGGCTGCCAGCCAGTACCCCGGCGGTCAAGTATAACCGTCTGAAGACCGTGATTTGCCGATCCAGCGTTATGCCCCAATAGTTAATGCTGTGAATCAGATAACTTGTATGATCTGCTCCACCGTAGCTGATCTGTTTGTGCCGGTTCCAGTTGTTGTTAGCCCAGAAGATACCCCAGTTCAAGGCGCCGTCGCTATCTCCCGGGCGGAAATGAAAGCCGGTCATGTTTAAACCGGAATAGGTCTTATCATTAACCTGTCTGTTATCAATGACTGACGGATAGCCGAGCTGAGTTTGTAAAAACTGGTCGTAAAATTCAAGATTGTCGGGGACATAAAAGATGAAATCCCAGGAAAAAATGCCGCAATCCGAGCTTTTGATAATGCCGGTTTTTTTCGGACTGGAATAATCAATCCTCGAGGGCTCTTCCGGTTCGCTGATTTTTATCTCCACTGGTTTTGGAGCGTCGTCCAGGGTGATGGTGGTTTTCATCGCCTTTCCATCCCGATAGAGCACGACGGGGACAGTTGCTTCCGGCGGATAATTTTCCAGCGTCCGGACAAGGTAATCGTTATACCAGATTTTTTCCTCGTCAAAGCGGGTGATAATATCACCCTCCTTTAGTCCGGCTTTGTCTGCCGGTCCACCCGGTTCGATTTTATCAATATAGGCGCCGTAATTATAGGGATAGTGCAGCTTTTCGGCTTTTTCAAAATCCAGATCACGACCGAACACAATACCCAGATAGGGTTTTTGACTGACTGTAGGGAAGATAGCAATTGTGTCGGCTCGGGTAGAGTCAGTCGGGGTAATTTCCTCTGCTAATATTGCGGGCTGCGCCTGTTCTGCAGGAACGGTTTGTGCTGAGAGAATCCGAACAATAAACAGGAACCAGGCGCAGATGATGATGTAGAAAATTTGTGTGTTTGTGCGGTGTATTTTTGAATTTGAACCAGACATGGAAACTCCTTTCATGCTAATCTAGGATGTTAAAACCCGAAAAAGGGCGATATGCTGACGGTGAAACCGCTCATTGACGAATCGTTTACCGGACCGCCGAGATCATGTTTATTGTCATTTAAAATTTGTTGCCAGCCATTCTTTGAGTAGGCGAGCATATAACCAACCTCCAGTTTAATCCAGAGAATCGGCATGATCCGGTACATAAGGGCAATGCGTGGTTGCAAAAGGGTGTACTTTTTTTGCAGCTGCAGGTAATCGTTGTATGATCCGGTGGTATCCAGCCCGAGCTCCTGCCATTCTACTGTTTTTTCAAACTGGTCAATTTCAAACTTGGTTGACCCGCCGCCGATCATCAGACCGGTGGAAAGCATCCAGCGATCGCCGAGACGAAAACGTTTGTCCAGCGCTGCGCCGCCCATCCCGGATTTATATTGCAGATTCCGATATACCGGTGTAGCCGGATCAACAGTATAGTTAATACTCTTTTGCTGTCCTGTCCAGACACCGTACCCGCCGATAAACCAGCCGTTGCCCACTAATCCCTGCAGATCAAATCCATGATGCAGGTTGTTGATTTCTGATAATTCATTAAAACCGAGTGAGCCGAACAGATCATTGATCGGGGTTAAATTCATATTAACGTACATGGGTTTATATCCGGCTCCGCCGAAGCCCCGGCTTTTATGGGCATACCGATCATTTAAAGGGTGTTCGATTTTCCAGGCAGAGTTTGCATTTATTACGGGGAGTTTTCTCTGAAAAGTTACACCGTAGCGAATATATTCCACGGTAACAGAATCACCGATCGGTTTTGCTCTGATGATGTCATCAAAGTGTGACCGGTGTTTTAGAGGAACCCCGTCAATTTTGGAAATAATGTCTTCCCGTTGTAGAACAGGATTATCGTTCCAGCTGCGATTTCCGCTCACCAGCACGCCGCGGTTGCCTGAAAAATTCAGTTCATAGGCATCTTTAAAAGAGATATTGTCCACATAATAGCCTAAACTGGGGCGGTCGCCATCCGGGATCTCCGGTTGATGACCGCTCTTTTTAAACCAGTTTTTCAATTCTTTGGCAGCCAGCCTGTATTCTCTACCCAGATCGTGGGATTTTTCGTCCGCATCTTCGGCTATCGCCGGCTTCAAGAGGCTCATGGTGATCAGGGGGATCATTAGGTAGTGGAGGATTTTTTTAATTGTGGGCGTTATCATTTTTCAGTCTCCTTTCAGCTTTCATCCCTATTAATGACAAAAGCGGTGCCAAAAGGTTGAAGTAAATCATTTCTCCGTCGCTAAACCGAATTCATGAGATTAATTTTTTACCTGTCGCCATATCAATTACATATATCGGGCATATCAAATTGATATGGTTTGGACCTTCTGCTGGGGTAAAATCTTTTGTAACTCAGTAAAAAAACCGATATATTTTACCAACATTTTGTAACCAAAGCGGAGAGATAGATGTTTTCTCTTGTGAAAAGCGCCGCAGTACTGGGCATAGACGCATACGTGGTGAATGTGGAATGCAATATGGTGAACGCCCAGATTCCACGCTTTATCACCGTTGGTTTGCCGGAAGGTGCCGTGAAAGAGAGCAAGGAGCGGGTTGAATCGGCGATCAAGAACAGCGGCTATTTTATTCCCCTGAATAAGATTGTTATCAATCTTGCGCCGGCGGATATCCGCAAAGAGGGGAGTGCCTTTGATCTGCCTATTTCCATCGGTATTCTAAGCGCTACCGGGCGGGTTTCAAGCCAGCTTCTGGAAAATTACGTTATCCTTGGTGAGCTGTCTCTGGACGGTGCCTTACGGGGAATCCGGGGCGCTCTGCCCATTGCTGTCTCGATTCGGCAGGACTCCTCTGTTGAGGGGATAATACTGCCCCGGGTAAATGCCCGGGAAGCGGCGATAGCCGGCGGTCTGCGTGTGGTCGGTGTCAATACTCTGCAGGAGACAATTGACTTCCTGAACGGCGATTTTGAGCCGGAGCCGGTGGCTGTGAATGTAACGGAGCTCTTTGAGGAGCGGCGCCACTATGAACAGGATTTTGCTGATGTGAAGGGGCAGGAGCATGCCAAGCGGGCATTGGAAGTGGCTGCCGCCGGTGCTCATAATATCATCATGATCGGACCGCCCGGTTCCGGCAAGACTATGCTGGCTAAACGGTTTCCCTCGATATTGCCCAATCTGACGCTGGAGGAAGCGCTTGAAACCACCAAGATTCACTCTGTCGCCGGTCTGGTGCCGGAAGGCAGTGGAATTGTCGCTACCCGTCCGTTTCGGGGGCCGCATCATACGATTTCAGATGCCGCCCTGGTCGGAGGTGGTAAGTTGCCCCGTCCCGGCGAGGTCAGCCTGAGCCACCACGGGGTCCTGTTTCTGGATGAATTACCCGAGTTCAAAAAAAATGTTCTTGAGGTGTTGCGCCAGCCCATGGAGAATAACGTCGTGACCATCAGCCGGGCGCAAATGTCACTCTCCTATCCGGCTAATTTTATTCTGGTAGGCGCCATGAATCCCTGCCCGTGCGGGTATAGCACCGACCCGAATAATGAATGTACCTGCTCAACGATGCAGATTCAGAAGTACATGGCTCGGATTTCCGGACCGCTGATGGACAGAATTGACATTCACATTGAGGTTCCGGCGGTCAAAATCAGCGAACTGGCGGGGAAATCTCTGGGTGAAAAATCGGAAGATATCCGAAAGCGGGTTCAACAAGCCCGCCTCCGGCAGACGGAACGCTTCACTCAATTTATGGGCATTCATGCCAATGCCGATATGGAAACCAAGCTGATTCGGCGTTTCTGTAAAATTGACAGCACCGGACAAAATCTCCTGCATAATGCAATAACCAAGCTGGGACTGAGTGCCCGGGCTTATGACCGCATTTTGAAAGTGTCCCGGACAATCGCTGATCTGGCGGGTCAAGAAGAAATTCTACCGGAACATCTGGCTGAGGCGATTCAGTACCGCAGCCTCGACCGGCAATTGTGGATGTAATACCCCGAAATCTGTCGCTAATCTGTTAAAACAATCCATTGGATTCTGTTGTGTTTAGCATTAAATTGTGACCCGCTTTTGGGGTCGCAAATGATAATTCAAACCCACAATTTGGGCAAACGCTTCGGAGACCGGTGGGCGGTCAAAAACCTAAACCTGACGGTTGAAAAGGGGCAGATTTTCGGTTTTCTGGGTCCGAACGGTGCCGGGAAGAGTACGACGATCCGCATGCTGCTGAATCTGATTCGCCCCAGTGCAGGCTGCTTTGAGCTGCTGTCCCAAAGGGTTGGTTCTTCGGGAAAGAAAATATATGCGCGAATCGGTGCCCTGGTAGAAAAGCCCGATTTTTATCTCTATCTGACAGCTGAAAAGAATCTGGAAATCCTGGCTGCTTTGAGTGGTTGCAACAGTCGCCAGCGGATCCGCGAAGTGCTTGAAATTGTCAACCTGCAAGAGCGGGCACAGGAGAATGTACGCAACTATTCGCATGGTATGAAACAGAGGCTGGGAATCGCTCAGGCGCTGCTGCATGATCCGGAATTGGTAATTTTGGACGAACCAACCTCCGGTCTCGATCCGGAGGGGATTCACGAAATCCGGGAGTTGATCATATCGCTGGCTAGCGAAAGAGAGATGACCATCTTATTATCCTCCCACCAGCTGCATGAAGTCGAACAGGTCTGTACTCATATGGCGATTATTGATAACGGGTCTATGGTGGTTCAGGGCGCCGTAAAGGAGCTGTTGGGCAAAACTGATTTCTATGTAACTGAAGTGCGGATTGATCGCCCGGAGGATGCCTACCAGCTGCTGAAAACAGAAAAGTGGCTTGACGATATCACCCTTGATGATGAGCTGTTGAAAGTGCACCTGTCTGCAGACAGCCGCCCGTTATTGGCGGAATTTTTGGTGCGCCACGATTTCAGGATATACTCCATTATTCCCCGCACATCGCTGGAAGATTATTATTTAACCCTGTTGAAAAAACGTCATGGGCGGTAAATGATCCTGTTATTGAAAGCGACTTACTACGAGATACTCAAGATTTTTAACCGCATGCGGACCTATATCGGATTTGCCACAGTTACACTGCTGGTGCCGATGATCATGTACCTGGCGCATCGCTTTGGTTTCGATGTTCAGGATCAGGCACTGCGCGCGCTGGGTGATTCTGTTATGTTTGTCGGTACGCTGGTGAACGGCTTGCTGGTTTCTTATTACCTGATGAATGTGCTGTGGGTTCACTTCCCCTTTTTCATTGTATTGGTGGGGGGCGACATTATGGCTGGCGAGGCGGCGGCGGGGACCTTTCGGGTATTAATGACCCGCCCGATAACCCGTTTTCAAATTCTCACCTCCAAATTTATTGCCACCTTTTTCTATACTGCTGTAATTGTTTTCTATCTGGGGATCGTCTGTATCGGTTCTGGCGTGATGATTGTCGGCGGCGGAGATCTTTTTGTTTTTGACAAAGGTATCCTGATTCTGTCTCAGAATGAAGCACTCTTCCGCTTTTTAATTGCCTATGGACTGGCGGTGGTGGTCCAGATGGTAGTGGCGGCGCTGACGTTTTTCTTTTCCACAATAGCCAGTAACGGAATCGGTCCGATTATCGGTACTTATGCTGTACTGGTAGTCTCTTTGATTCTGTCGGTAATACAGATTGATGTCTTGGATACTGTTCGCCCTTATCTGTTTACGACCTATTTTGATGTGTTTTTCGCGCCCTTTGCCGACCCGATACCCTGGCGCGAGATTGTCCAAAAGTCACTCTGTCTGGGAGGCTATATCATTGGGTTTTACATATTGAGTCTGCTGGTGTTCATTCGCAAAGATATTTTATCGTGATGAATCAGAAATTATTACATCTGTCTTTATTAATCATAATGGCGCTGCTGTTAGGTGTAATGACAAGTTTGGAGAGCCAAACCCTTTCCGATCCTGTCATTATTTTGGGTAAGGTCCAGGCACCCATGGAGGCAATTGCCGACTATTCGGTCACGGTGACCGTTTCCGTCGCGGTACCGAACCTGCGGATGCCGGATAAAGAGTTGCGGCTTTTCTACCAGCAGCCGGATAAAATCCATGTCGAAACGGACGGATTTGCCATGTTACCCAAGGTCGGTCTGGTGCCTTCGCAGATCAATCAGCTCCTGGAAAACGTCAAAATGACCCTGAAGAGCACGCCGGAACAGAATGAGAGTGGCGCCTATATAATTAACCTTCAGCATCTGGAAGCTCCGTCAAAAATGACCACTACCATCTGGATCAATCCGAAACGCTGGACTCTGGATAAGGTTCTGATGAACGTACCCGATATAGCCGAAACAGTCATCACCATTCAGTATCAAAAATTTGAGGGATTCTGGTTGCCGGAAGCAATTAAAGTCTATCTTAATATGCAGCAATCCATCCCGGCAATGCAGCGCCCCTCCATTGAGTACCCGGTTGGGTATTTCGGCGGCAGTTCGGGGAAGGAGCCGGTGAGCGGAATAATCACCCTTGATTTCGGGGATTATCGGGTGAATCAGGGTATTGATTCCAAAATATTTGAATAAAGTTTTTATTTTCTGCAAGCTTTCTTTGCTTTTGAACCGAAAATTCCATTAAATTCAATATTGTTTGTATGGAATATTTTTGGGATGGAATAGATGACGCAGCTCGAACTGACCGTACTGGGAATCATTCAAAAAAAACCGTCTCACGCCTATAACGTTGAGAAAGAAATCGTTGAAAAGGGGATTCGTGATCGCATTAAAATCGGCTTTTCCACGATCTATTCAACCCTGAAAAAACTGGAGAAAAATGGACTGCTGGAAAGTCATTTCAAACCTCAGGAAAATTTGCCCGGTCGGCGGGTTTACTCTATAACCTTCAAGGGGCGCCAGCAATTTTTGGAGGAGATCAAAAAAGCCCTGTCACAGCCGCAGCCTGAAGCCAGCCTTTTTGAAACCGGTTTGCGCTTCGGCGATGTGCTGGACCGGCACGAAATGAAAGAGGCGCTGTCGCTCTATGATTCCGAGTTGAGCCGCCTGATCCAGGCGAAAGTCAAGGAGCTGACAAGTATTGATAATCCCAGTGCCATAGAGCGGGCGATGCTTTCGCGCCCGCTGTCGCTGTGGCAAGCCGAGCGTAAATGGACCCGTGAGCTGCTGGCTCTTTTATAACATCATGGAGGAATGATGGAAAACTGGATTGATTATTTATCGGTTAATCCGATTATCGCCCTGGCGCTCGTAACAATTCTGATTCTCTTTCTGTTTATGGTTTTCAGAAAGTTGGTGAAATGGGCGTTGATTTCCTTTATTATTTTAGCTGTTGCAGTGGGCGTTTCTTATAACGAAGCCCAGAAATCGGAGTTGATCAGACAGGGTGAAAAAATTTTTAAAAAGGGCGAGCGGTTACTGAAGGAGGGAGAGCGGGATACAGACAAAGCGCTCAATAAACTGAAAAAAGATCTTAAGAAAAAGTCGAATTAGATTTAATCCAACAGAATGCCATGCCCTTTTGCATCGGTGATTTTCCTTTTATAAAATTTTACTTTATACGGCTGCGCCGGGCTCCCAGTTATATCATGTAACCGGATTGATGAAGCAAAATAATCAAAATCTAACAGGAGCACAAAAATATGCCGAAATATATCCCCGAACCGTTCAGAATTAAGGTCGTTGAACCGATCAAAAAAACCGCTCGTGCCGAACGGGAGAAAATTTTACAAAAAGCCGGATATAATCTTTTTAATGTCCCTTCTGAAAAGGTCTATATTGACCTCTTGACGGATAGCGGCACCGGCGCCATGAGCGATTATCAATGGGCTGGTCTTCAGCTCGGTGACGAGTCCTATGCGCAGTGTCGTAACTGGTTTCACTTTGAAGAAACCGTCAGAGAAATTACCGGAATGACGTATATCATTCCCACACACCAGGGGCGTGTCGCCGAAAACCTGCTCTTTTCGACGATTCTGAAACCCGGGATGATTGTTCCCAACAACAACCACTTTGATACCACCCGAGCCAATATTCTGGCGAATGGCGGGGTTCCGGTTGACCTGGTAATTGAGTCGGGCAAGGACCCGGAGCTGGAGCACCCGTTCAAAGGGAACATGGACACTGCAAAGCTGGAGCAGTTGCTGGAAAAAGAGGGAAAAGATAATATTCCGGTTGTTTTTGTTACCATTACTAATAACTCCGGGGGCGGACAGCCGGTTTCCATGGAAAATCTGCGTCAGGTTCGGAATCTGTGCGACCGTTATGGTATACCACTGTTTCTCGATGCCTGTCGTTTTGCCGAGAACGCCTATTTCATCAAGCTGCGGGAAAGCGGCTATGCTGACCAACTGATTGCCGATATAATCAAAGAGATTTTTTCCTATGCCGACGGTTGCACCATGAGCGCCAAGAAAGATGCTATTGTCAATATGGGCGGCTTTATTGCGTTTAATGACTCCAGGCTGTTGATACCGTTAAGAGAGAAACTGATTCAGATCGAGGGATTCCTGACGTATGGTGGGCTGGCTGGGCGTGATCTCGAGGCGATTGCCCGCGGGCTGATTGAGGTTCAGGACGAAGATTATCTGGCTTACCGCATCGGGCAGGTACGTTATCTGGGACAATTGTTGGAAGAGCGCGGTATCCCGATCCTGAAGCCGACTGGTGGTCATGCTGTTTACATTGATTCCCTGAAATTTCTGCCACATATTCCCAGGGCGGAATTTCCCGGACAGTCGCTGGTTGTAAACCTTTATCTTGAAGCCGGCATCCGAGCGGTGGAGGTTGGTAGTTTTATGTTTGCTCAAAAAGACCCTCGCACCGGTGCGTTAAAATATCCGGACCTAGATTTGGTCAGATTGGCACTACCGCGGAGAGTTTATACCGGGGGACATCTGGAGTATGTTGCCGAAGCGGTAAATGAATTATATATAAAGCGCCGGTTGCTGCGGGGCATGAAGGTCATTGATCAGCCAGACTCGCCGCTCAGACATTTTTTCGCCCGGCTGGCTTTTCTTTAAATTAAAGACAAATCAATAAAAATAATATAGTTAGGGGGAATCTAACCGGGATAAAATCATATTTTTAATATTACACTTGCTTTTAGAGGACTTCTGTTAATATTTTTAAAGGCAATTTGAAAGGGGTTAATTCTGGGAGAAAGGGATATGATTGATTCTCGGCTCTATTTCGCCTATGCCGATAATATGAACGAAGATATAATCCGGGGAATTTGTCCGGGGGTGTCTTTTGAAGGGGTGGCTGAACTCCGGGGCTATCGTCTGGTGTTTAATTCTCAGGGAAAATTGACGATTATACAGGATGAATTATCCTCGGTCTGGGGAATTGTCTGGTGTCTGTCAACGCGTGATATTCATTTACTGGATCAAAAGGAGGTCGAAACACTGGGTCGGTTTGATAAGATTACCCGAGAAACAAGCCTTCTGGATGGTCGCAAGGCGGCGGCTTTTCTGTATATAACGGAAGTTGGTGACAACCCGACGTTTAACCGGGGGCTGCTCGAAATTGTTCTCGAGCAGGCTTACTACTGGTCATTGCCTTCCAAATACATCAAATTTTTAGAAAACATGTCGGACACGGGACGCTAAACATTATTTCATCAATAAGACTTTTTTATGTGAATTGAAGTTGCGGGCTTGCATGTGGCAGAGATACATGCCGCCCGGCACGGCAACGCCGCTGTTGTCTGTTCCGTCCCAGACGACCTCATAAATGCCCGGCTGGTGCTGACCATTTGCCAGGGTGCAGATTCGTTTACCCAGGATATCGTAAATCGTAACTTCCACGGGACCCAGCTCGGAAACCACATATTTAAATTTTGTCAGTTGGTTGAAAGGATTCGGATAGTTTTGATACAACATGAACTGTTTTGGTAGCTGGTCGTTAATTCTTCTGTATCCGATGGTTGTAAAGATAAAGGGGTATTCAGCACTATTCGAGCCCCAGGTCTGATTGCCGCTGTTATCAGTCGCGACGACTTTCCAGAAATATTTCTTTTCCCGTTCCAGCGGAACGGCGGGCTGGTACTCGACAAACACCGTGTCTGCAGATTCGATAATAGCCTCGAAGCCGTTGGCTGAAAAGGTGCTATCAGTGGAATAGTAGAAGGTGTACTGAACCTTGTCGCCGAGATCGTAGTCCCGGCTGGCTTGCCATCGGAAAGTGGCGTCTGTAAGCACCGAATCTTCATAAAATTTAGGGGAAAGCAGCTGAAATTCAGCGGGGAATTCCGGGTAGGCATTTACGCCGAAATAGTGTATTTTCGACCATTCACTTTGCATGCCGTCGGGATCAATCGCCGCGACCTGATAGCCATACCAGACATCCTCATTGAGATAGCCCAGCTGGACGCTGGGGACCCCCTTTTCAGTATAGGCATAAAAATGTTTTCCGGGTTTTGTAGTTAAAAAGTAACGGACTATATAGTGAAGGTCGCGTTGATACTGCCCGGGGTCCGGATCGGAAGCCGGCAGCCATGTGACCAGCGGTTCATGGGTGTCAACAATAACCGAATCTTTCGGAATAAAGCCGGCGGTAACGGGAAAAGGTGCCTCGGGAATCTCGTTTGTGATAAAGGAATTTATCGTTGACCAGTCGGAAGCTGCACCATGGGGGTCCAGAGTTTGAATACGGTAAAAATATTTTTGATTTTCCTCCAGCGGATGGCTGATGAAACATACGGTATCACCAGGATCGGTGCGATATTCCGTACAGTTGGATTCCTGAAACAGGGCATCCGGAGAGATTTGGATTTTATAGGAAAGCTTAAACTGCAGGTCTGAAAAGTCGGGATCGCTGGCGGCATTCCAGGTTAATACCGGTGAGCGGCTTTTAATAATTTCACCATTGGCGGGGCGGAACCCGTGGGTGACGCTGAAGGGTGGATCATTTATGGGGTTGTAGATAAAGCGGATTGGCGTGTCAGGCGCCGGTCCGCGGACGTTGAACTTATCATAAGCCAGAACACGCCAGTAATAGATCTGATTATCGTTGAGTTTGGTGGTAGCAGCATCAATGGATAAAAGTCTGACTGCAAGAGTGTCTGCCGGACAGAAATCCGCCGGGTGCGGAGGGAGATTCAACCGGGAACGAATCAGTGGATTATAGAAGCTGTTCCTTTCGCTGATTTCAATTAAATAGCTTACTGAGTCACCAGGATCGGGATCGAAAACCGGCAGCCACTGGATCAGACCGGAATCGGCTATTTCAGTTAGGTCTGGCGGCGACACTAGCGGCACGGCACGACCGGGTGCTTCGTTGTATTGATTGACTGTAAAAGAGTTTACCGGTGACCAGGGTGACATTGCTTCCTCCAGGTCAATTGCCCGTACCCGCCAGAAGTAGGTAGTGTTTTCGAGCAGTGTGCTTCTCAGCCGAATGTGCGTCTGGTCGTAACGGCTTTCCTGGATAATGTAGCGGGTGTTGGAAAATGTGGAGTCACGACTGATCTGAACCCGGTATTTTAGCCGGTCGTTAACATCCTTGTCAATGGCGGGGTCCCAGCTGAAAACCGGGCGCAGTTTTTTTACAATCGTCCCACTGGGTGAAAATCCTGTTTGGGGCGGACCCGGCGCGGTATTGATATTGTCGTCGTATTGAAAGACCGCCTCCTCACCGGCGGTGGCAACATAGCCACCCCAGTTGTCACTGACCGCGATTTGAACATCGTAATAGTGACCGTCCGAAAGCTTCTTCAAGTCAACCCGCCGGAGCTGATATTGGGCGATATTGTTATACCCGATACTGAAATCCTCGGCTAGACCGAAGCGGGAGGCGATAACCAGCGAGTCGGAGATGTATTCCTGATACACCAGGTCTTTGGTAATATGGTCAAGAATAATAAGGGTAAAGGAAAGACGGTCCGCCTTATCGGGATCGTCAACAAATTGCCAAAGGATATATTGATTGGGTGTCAAGACCTGTTTGTCCAGCGGCGCCAGGATTTTGGGAACCGCCGGAAACCGGTTGCCGGTATTCAGGGTAAAACAGCCCTGTTGACGGCTGCGCTGCACCGCACCTTCCCGGTCTACCGCATAGACTCGCCAGTAATAGGTCTCGTGGTTAATGACGCTTTCCAGCGGATATTCCGTCTGATGACCGCCAACGGTGATTTTATTTGTATAATAGCGAAACGATGAGTCGGTTGAGTATTCAACGATATAAGAGAGGCTGTCCCGACCAAATTGAACATCGGGATCATAAGCCGCTTGCCAGGCAAGCAGCGGTTGGTTTGCAAGTGTATCCCCGTGGACGGGGAATAACAGGTCAAATTTCTGCGGGGGGTCATTTTGGTAATTTACAAGGAAGATCCGGAGATTGCTCCAGTCCGAAAACTCGACACCGTCATGCGACCGGATGCGGTAATAGCCGAACGAATTATCCCGCAGCGCTATGGGCAACCAAAGGGTTACCCGGTCCTGTAACGTTGCCGTTCCAGTGAAAATGGTATCCAGGATAATCTCGGAAAGCAATGAATCCGTCGCGACCTGAATTTGATACGCAATTTCGGAGGCTGATATTTGCCGATCCGTTGCGGTGATGACGGGTAGCTTCAAGCTGGTCCGGGTGACAGCCAATTCCGTTTTTGAATCAATTTTGGGCACTGTTGGTGGTGTATTCATGGTAAAGAAACAGGATTTTTCTGCCTGGGAAGAATCTTGGGTGGAAAATATCTGAATCGAAAAGCGGTAGCTGGCACCCGGAAGCAGTGCACCCAGGCTGCGAAACTGGAAATGGTTACCCGGATAGGGCAGCGTATCGCTGGTCCAGATCAGCGAATCGCCGTCGTCATTTAGGAAATAGATTTGTAAAAGGGATGACATATCCCGGGAGGAATCGGAGAGCTGCCATATGAAAACCGGGGCGTGGTTCAGACATTGGCGGGGATCCGACTCGCCTTCAATGGTTAAGTGGCTAATCTGTACGGCTGCTGCTAAAAATGACGAAATCGCCCACAGAACAAGGCAGCGGAGTAAAAGGCGGATTTTATTTAAGCGATAGCAGAACATCGACACAAATTTACAAAAACCGCAGTTAATTCACGCCTTTTTTGATTTGAGAAGGTATTCTAATGAACCGGCGAGTATTTATTCGCCCATGATTTCAGTGTAGAGTTTATCAATCTCTTCGTAAAGATGTTCGATAGTGCCGTTGTTTTCCACTACGAAATCAGCCAGCTCCCGCTTCTCCTCTTCCGGCATCTGTAAAGCCATTCTCTGCAAAATCTGTTCGCGGGTCAAATTGCCGCGCCGCAGGGCACGAGCGATCCGTAATTTCATGGTTGAATAGATTAGCACGGTGTGATCGAGATGACCGTCAATACCCGATTCAAAGATCAGGGGTGCGTCCATAACCAGCAAGCCGTCGCGACCTCCTAAATCTTCCCGTAATTTTTCGAACCGTTCGATGACGCAGGGATGGACAATATTGTTTAGGGTGGATTGATTTTCTTCATTGACAAAGGCGATGCGGGCTAATTGGCTGGCAACGACGATGCCGTTCCTGACAATCTCGGCACCAAATTCATCAATTAACTGTTCTTGAATTTGGGGTTCCTGTAAAGTTTCTTTGGCGACCGCATCTGCATCAAATATAATCGCGCCCCGTTCTTTGAGGCGCTGACAGGCGGTGCTTTTTCCGGCGCCCAGACCGCCGGTAATGCCGATGGTGACCACGGTTATTTTTCCTCCAGTTGTTTGATAATTTTTCGATGAACCTCCTGCGGACTTCCCGATGAATTAACGGTTTTTAATAATCTCATGGATTTATAAAAATTGACGAGTGGCTTGGTTTGATGTTTATAGACTGAAATTCTGTTTTTAATGGTTTCGATTTTGTCATCCTCGCGCTGGTACAGTTCGCCGCCGCATTTATCGCAAACACCCTCCACGGCGGGCGGCTGGGTCAGCAGATTATAGACAGTCTGGCAATTCCGACAGACCCGGCGGGAAGACAGCCGCTTGAGAATCAGCTCTTCATCGGCTTCCAGCAGCAGGACGGCATCCAGTTGGGTTTTGTTTTCTGTAAACAGTTGATTTAACGCCTCAGCCTGAACCAGGGTACGGGGAAAACCGTCAAGTATGTATCCCTTCGGAGGATGGTCGCCGAACAGCCGATCCCGGACCAATCCCAGCATGATCTCATCGGGAACCAGTTCTCCTTTGGACATATAATGGTTGGCTTTTTTACCGAGTTCAGAGTCTGCCCGGATTGCCGAGCGCAAAATGTCGCCGGTAGAAACCTGGGGAATCCCGTACTCTTTGGATAAAATCTGAGCCTGGGTGCCCTTACCGACACCCGGGGGGCCCAACAGAATCATTTTCATGTGCATAACTCCCTCATAATTTACAGCAATATTCCGGCAATGGAGGCGGTCAACCAGCTGGCAATAGCGCCGCCGAACATCGCCTTCAGGGCGATTTTTGAGAGGTCCGAACGTCTCTCCGGCGCCAGTGCACTGATCCCACCAATCTGAATGCCGACAGACGCAAAATTAGCGAATCCGCACAGCGCATAGGTGGAAATCACAACAGCTTTTTCATCCATAACCTGATTGTGAATCAGCTCCGCCAGCGAGCCGTACGCCACAAATTCGTTAAGCGCCAGTTTGATACCCAGCAGGTTGCCTACCTCACCGGCGTACTGCCAGGATACTCCCATCAACCAAGCCAGCGGGCTCAGCACGGTGGCAAAAAGGGTCTTCATGCTACCGGGAAAAATTCCCGTGTATTCGCAACTGACAGGCGACAGAGCGCTGGCGTTGGTGTAGTGATAAAGTGTTCCGCCTAGCAGCCTGCCGTCAATCAGCCGGTCGGCAAAGGATAAAATGGTATCCACAAACCCAATCAGCGCAATAAAGGCAATCAACATGGCACCGACATTAACAGCCAGTTTCAGCCCGTCAGTGGCACCGGTGCTGGCGGCATCCAGCAGGTTGTTGGTTTTTATGATATCTGCGGGCAGTTCGGCATCACCGGAGGTTTTTGAGAGCTGGGTTTCCGGGAAAATGATTTTTGCCACCACCAACGCCGCCGGCGCCGACATTACGCTGGCTGAAATAAGGTGAATCGCACTGACCCCCATGGCAATATAGCCCGCCAGAACCCCGCCGGCTATTGTGGCAAAGCCGCCAACCATAATCGTTAATAATTCCGACATGGTCATACTGCTTAAAAAAGGGCGAATCAGCAACGGCGCTTCGGTTTGTCCGACGAAAATATTGGCGGAACAGGAGAGCGTTTCACTGCCGCTGGTACCCATGGTCCACTGCATGAAACGCGCCATCCATTTTACGATGATCTGCATGACGCCCAGATGATACAGAATTGACATGAAAGCTCCGAAAAATATGATCACCGGTAGCACTTTAAAACCGAAAAGGTAACCAAATCCTGGCCAGAAATCGGAGTTTGGATAATAGTATTTGGAAACGGCTAAATTCCCGAAGAGGAATTCTGCACCCAGATCAGCCAGCGCTAAAAAGTTCTCCACCCGGTGGCTGATAGCCGAAAAGATGATCTGTCCGGTGTAACCATGAGTGACAATCCAGACATAACCGGAGGTCAGCAGAGCGGCAACCAGATATTGTTGGTACCGGGGGATTTTGAAAACAGCTTTGAGGAGGATAGCGATGAGTATTAACCACCACAGCCATCCAAGTACATTTAGCCGGTTCAGCAAAAAGAAAACAGCGCCGGCGATAAACATGAACAGACTAATGACAATTGCGGAGAGATAAGGACTGTTTCCGATAAAACCGGCATTAATTTCATTTCTGAACAGATACAGAACAATCAAGCCGATAAAAAACAGCATAGCACAATAGGACACCAGAGGAGCCCCCAGAATAATACCGGCGAAAAGCAGCTGCAGCAGCAAGCCCCAGAGGACTGTCCGCGCATTAATCTTCTTCCGGTTGTTGGACATCAGCAGGGCGATTCCGAGCAACGTTATGATTCCGAGAACACCGACGAAGCGCATAATGGGTCCTTTTTATATTATTACGGTTTCAAGGGGTTTACTCTTCCGGCGGCTCAAAGCAGTTGCGGCAGCGGGCTTCATAGGTATCGGTGGCGCCCAGCAGAACCCGCTCACTGGATTTGGAGATGCGCTGGGTGTAACTGGCAGGATTGCCGCATTTCATACAGATTGCCAGGGTTTTGGTGATGTATTCGGCTTCGCAAAGCAGAAGCGGGATCGGTTCGAAAGGTTCGCCCCGATAGTCTTTATCCAGCCCCGCTACGATGACCCGGCGACCCGACTCTGCCAGCCGGCGACAGACAGCAACCAGCGCGTTGTCGAAAAACTGTGCCTCGTCAACTCCCAGTACCTGGGCATCACCCACATGTTCGAGGATATCTTCCGCCTTTTCCACGGCGACGGAGGGAATTTTCTGCTGGTTGTGCGAAACAATGTGATCTTCGCTGTAACGAATATCAATCAGCGGCTTGAAGATTGCCACCTTTTGCCTGGCGATCTGTGCCCGCCGCAGACGGCGGATCAGCTCTTCGGTCTTACCGGAGAACATGCTGCCGCAGATGACTTCGATCCAGCCGGAGGGTTTCCCGGTGAGGGCGACAACCTCCTCAATTCCCATTGGAGAACTACGCATGGTACGACTGTGCATATTGGTTCCTAATTGGTGTGTAGAGTGATATTTTTCGGTTTAATATTATCAAAAAAGCGGTCATTTTGCCAGCTGTTTTAATAGTGAGGTTACTTTGGTTTTAAACAGATCAACCACGACGGAGTTGTGCCCGCCCTCCGGAATGATGATATCGGCGTATTGCTTGGTGGGCTCAATGAACTGTTCGTGCATCGGACGGACGGTGTCCAGATACTGGTTGATGACCGAATCCACGGTACGTCCCCGATATTTGAGGTCCCGCGTCATTCGCCGGATAAAGCGGATATCCGGAGCCGTTTGAATGTAAATTTTGATATCCATCAAATCGCGCAGTTCGGGGTCAAACAGCACCATGATACCTTCGAGAACGATAATTTTATGACCGGTGACACGGTGAACTTCGTTGCTGCGGGTGTGGGTTTTGTAATCGTAAACCGGGATTTCGACAGTCTTACCGTCAATCAGGTTGCGAATCTGCTGTTTCATCAGCTCGAAATCATACGCCTCAGGGTGGTCGAAATTGTGATGATGGCGTGCGTCCAGCGGAATGTCTTTCAGATCGAAATAGTAGGAATCCTGTTCGATGATAACCACCTGATCGGGATTGAAATCGCGCACGATGTTTTTCGCCATGGAGGTTTTCCCGGACCCGGTACCGCCGGCAATGCCGATAAGGATAGACTGTTTCATTCAGAATTTTCTTTCTCGAGTTTGGTGTTATCGAAAGGAGCGGGCAGGAGATCGCCGCTGAAGTACATTTTTGAATAGTTATTTTCTGAAAAAATATATATTGGAATATTCCCACAGATGTCCCAGATGACCTGGCGACAGGCACCGCAGGGAGTGGCACCGTTGACAGAATAGACCGCCAGGGCTTTGAACTTTGTATGACCCTTGACCACCGCCGCGGCAATGGCATTGCGTTCGGCACAGACAGTCAGTCCGTAGGAGCTGGATTCGATATTACAACCTTCAAAAATCGTCCCATCCTCCGTTAAGAGAGCGGCGCCTACCGGATATTTCGAAAAGGGGGAGTGAGAAAAGGTCGCCGCTTTCTGGGCATGTTGCTTTAGTACGTCCGGTTTAATTGCTGCCATAGTCGTTTCCTTTCATAGGGCTCCAACCATAATAATAAGGCAATCCCGGCTAAAAATCCACCAATATGCGCAAACCAGGCAACGCCGCCCTGCTGTTGGAAGGTCAGGGCTCCCAGACCGTTGCTGAGTTGCAGTAAAAACCAGAATCCCAAAACGTACAGCGCCGGAATCCAGACCCGGCGGATATAAATAAAAAACCAGATAAATACCTGGATTCGGGCGCGGGGGTAGCGGATTAAATAGGCGCCCAGAATTCCCGATATAGCACCGCTGGCGCCAATGATGGGAATGTCGGTTTGAGGGTGAATGAGAATCTGAACGAGAGCAGCGATGATACCGGCACAGAAATAAAACAGAATAAACTTAAAATGTCCCAGCGTACTCTCGATATTGTCGCCGAAAATCCAGAGATAGAGCATATTGCCGGCGAGATGGAGAAAACCGCCGTGTACAAAGAGGGAGCTGAAAAAGGGCGTGATTGCACCGATGATACCGTGGTCAAATAATCTGTTCGCAATAATACCGGTGGAATAGACCCAGGCTTGCAAGGCTTCCCGTGAAAGAATCGTCTGGTAAAGAAAAACGCCAATATTGATAATGATAATCAGGATCGTAACAATCGGCGGACTGAGTCGGAAAGTTGAATCTTTCAGCGGTATAAACATTTGCTCTAGTATACGGTAAAGGTGCTGCTGCGAGTTGTCTGGTTGTTGGCGTTATCCACGACGGTGATTTTCAGGGTGTGCTGACCGGCGGGGAGACCACCTGCAATTTTATAACGTATTTGATCTTTGGGGGCATTATATTCTACAAATAGTGGGCGATCATTCAACATAACAGAGATGGCGGTGTCATCCTTGATACCCGACAGTTGGTCCTTTACGATGGCGCTGATATAAATAATATCCCGGGCGCGGAAACGACCGCTGTTGCCGGGGAAAATGTCCGTAATTTCGGGCGGCTGTCTGTCTTTGATAAGAGCGAAGGAACCCAGTTTGTTTGTCTTGGCGCGCAAGCAGCCGTTTTCGGCAATCAGGGTATTATCCAGAAATTTCCATTTATCATCATCCAGCTGATAGACCCCGATTTTATCCAGGCTCTCCGCTCCGGTGGGAAGATTCAGCTCCACCAAAATGTCGGCTTTGAGCGGCTGCTCGACAGGATTAATGGTATACAGCTCGGATAAAAACGGAAATTCCATGCTGGAAATCAGGGGACTTTGAATGATCCAGGTTGCCAGGGTATCATAGACCGAACTGGTATCGAACAGTACGGAAAAAGTTGAATCAGCGGAAAAATGGCTCATTGAACTCCCGGGACTTGCCAGTTTAAACCGGCAGGGAATTCTCAGGATGTTTTCGGGCGATTCGTTGTAACGCCATTCCAGGGCAATGGCATATTCGAGAGTGGCAAGCGGGATCGGATTGCTGATATAGTCGCGGAGATTGAGGGGAGCCGCCGGTATTTCCATTAAATCAGACGGTGTATGGCAATAAAAGGTTGGCGGTGTGGTGGGTGCCCGGTGGAAGGTCGCCTGACACAGAAAGGTGTTGTGATTATGGATAAACGATACGGTCGGCGCGATTGCAAAAGGTCGTTGGCTACTTAGAGAGTTGAAGAAGAAAGAGCGTTTTTGATTACTTCGCATCGAACGGAGTGTCGTTTTGAGGACTGCATTTGGAATATTATTGGAAATCGCGAGTCGGACGGCTAAACCGGCTGAATCAATAGCAATATTCTCGATCTGAGCCGGTTCAATCAGAACATCTTCGGAATTGACCCAGGCGGCGTCAATAGCTACCGAATCGGTTGCCTCTACGCTGAAAAGAGCATCAATATATTGATCTGTTTTAAAAACCTCTTTTAGCTTCGGTTCAAAAGGGGGTACCGCCCTAAGGGTGAAGTGCAGAGCCGAGGTATTCATATTTTTATCGTACACCTCGATTTTTACGGCGTGGAACCCGTTGCCCAGCCGGAGAATGCCGTCACCCGGAGCTGGGGCGTAGAAACGTAAATTTTTAGTGTGATCATTGAACCAGAGTCGCTGAAAATTGCCGAAGCCCCTCTGCTTCAGCTGGAAATTGTGCGCGCGGTTGATAAGATGGGTTTCATCAAAATCGAAGCTATCGTACTGCACATGAAAAAAGAGGCTGTCAGCGACGAACAGACGGATTCCGTAGGGGTTGTAAAAATTGGGAACGCCCCGGACGGTATCGTGGGCTTTGAGTTCGATGCCGACGGGACCGGTAACGGTTATAGTATCGGTAACCCGAAAGAGTTTTTGGTGGATATAGGCGACATCAAAAATTTTATAGTTTGCCTGCCCGTCAATGCGAGACGAATTGTTTATTGGCACCACCGCCAGAGCCTGAATCGTCGGAATAGTGGGATCGTATATTTTCAGATTGGTATTCAGGGGATTGATTAAACGATGATTGGGGTCGCGGATTTCGAAGTGCAGATGAGGATGTTGTGAGCCGGTCTCCCCGGTATAGGCGATGGTATCGCCCCGGGCGACCCGGAACTCATTTTCCCGGAAGTAAATATCGGTGCGGTAGCGTCTCTGGAGCATCTGTTCGGCTCTGACATAGGCATTTAGGAAAGGATTGAATTCATCGAGATGCCCATAAACCGAAAGATTACCATCGTCATGTTTGATGTAGATTGCTTTTCCGTAACCAAAGGGAGAAGTCCGTACACGCCAGACATAGCCATCGGCGACGGCAAAAACCGGGTAACCGGCGTGATAATTTGTTTTAATATCAATTCCGGAATGAAAATGTCCGGAGCGGTATTCTCCGAAGCTGGAACTGAGCTGGCGACTGGCATTGGTCGGCCAGAGATAATTCTGGGCTATTAGCGGATTAAATGCGATTAAAAATATGGATAAAAGAAACGTGACTATTTTCATTCATACATTATCATTATTCAGGACGGAATATACAGCTCCGAGAGCAAGCATACAAAGGCTTTTCTCAAATTTGGTCATCAATTGCCCGGGAGTAGATAATCGTTCGGTTGCGACCGCTGTTTTTGGCGTTATACATGGCGCGGTCTGCTTTTTCGACGAGATCGCGACCGGTTTTCATAAAATCTCCGTCTAGCTCGGCGACCCCCAGAGAGACGGTGACATTGACCGATATACCGTTCTGTGAGACGGTTTTTTGCGCGATGGAATGACGAATTTTCTCGGCGACTGTCCGGGCACATTGCGCCTCTGTTTCCGGTAAAAGCACCACAAATTCCTCACCGCCGTAACGGGCGTAAATATCGTGTACGCGCAACTCTTTCCGTAACGTATTTCCAATCATCCGCAGTACCTCGTCGCCGAAAACATGCCCATGCGTATCATTGACTTTTTTAAAAAAATCAATGTCGAACATAATGCAGCTGAGCGCCGTCTCATACCGCATTGCCCGGGCAAATTCGTAATTCAGCTTTTCGTCGAAATTACGGCGGTTGTAGATGCCGGTCAGTGCATCGGTTGTGGATAGCGATTCGAGTTTGGAATTGGCTTCTTCCAACGCCCGGGTGCGCTCTCTGACCCGGGCATCCAGTTGAGCATTGAAGCGCTCCATCTCGACCCGGGCGACGCGGAGTTCTTCTACGGCTATTTTCAAGTGCCGTTCCCGTTTTTCAAATTGGCGGCAGAGGTTTTCCATGATTGTTGCCAAACGCCGGATTATAGGCGGATTGCCGACGCGCATGAAATTTTCGAATTTACTGTTGGCATAATTACCATAAGCCGCCTGTTCGATGGTTTGAATCAGCTCTTCGAACAGCTGGTTTTCCCGATCCTGCATGGCTAGGTCTGTTTTCCTTTACCGGTCTTTACAAGGGGTACAAAGCGCACCGGCAGCAGCTTTTCCCTTTTCAGTTGATTATGGTGTTTGCTGATCAAAATCAGATTTTGTGACCAGCCCTGCTTGCCAGACGGGATAATCATTTTGCCATTATCCGCAAGTTGATCAAGCAGCATTTTGGGAATTTCACGACTGGCGGCGGTGACGATGATCCGGTCAAAGGGCGCCTGTTCATGCCAGCCCAGGCGACCGTCACCGCATTTGTAAAAGATATTTTTAAAACCCAGCGAGTCCAATACGGATTTTGCCCGCTCCTGAAGGGATGGAATAATCTCCACCGTATAGACCGTCCGGGCGAGACGGGCAAGGATGGCGGTTTGATAACCGGAGCCGGTTCCGACTTCCAGTACTTTTGAAGAAGCCTGCACCGCCAGTGCCTGGGTCATAAATGCGACGACATAGGGCTGCGAAATGGTCTGGTCTTTTCCAATGGGCAGTGCCTGGTCGGAATAGGCGAGCGCCCGATGTTTTTCCGGCACGAATTTTTCGCGGGGAATCTTTCGCATAACCCGCAGCACTCGCGGGTCAACAATATCCCGGGAACTGATCTGAACGGCGACCATTTCTGCGGGATTCTTGGGGTTCGAATGATACAAGAATATTTCCCGGATTAAGACTGTTTCGGAAGAGTATTTAAAAATTCCAGAAGGTCTTCCAGAGACTCAATGGAGATATTTTTGAGATGTTCCAGATGAATTGTTTTAAATGTGGATAGAACTGAAATGCCATCAATAAAGTCAGGTAAATTTGGAGGAATATGAAGGGTTTTCAGAATCAGGCAATTCAGCAGGTAGTCCTGGTCCTCCCGGTCGAGCTGGGAGATGGTCAGATTCAATTCACTGAAACGCTGCTGCCTGTTCTGGATCAATTCAATGTCGGCTGGCGGGAGCAGATGGTGAAATTTACGCTTGATCCCCAGCCGGGTCCATTTGACGGCATCGTTCCAGGCTGATAGAAAATATCTCTGATAGTGCTTTTCACCTATTTCCAGGCGAAGATAATCGAACAGGTTTGCGGTAAATTTTTGACGGTGCAAATCCCAAAGATGGAAATACTGGCGGAATACGAAGTAGCCGAAGCCGGTTTTGACACTGTTGGTTTTATTAAAAAAAGCCCGCGCCTCATATTTCAGCCGGTTGAGATGATTACGGACATCTGTGGGAAAGAGGTAGAAGACCGGCGAGTTTGCGTCTTGCCGCCGCTGGCGATAGCGCCGCGGGACACGCAGCTCATCGAAGGAGAGGGAAAAGGATTTCTCCAGACCGGCGATATTGAGTTCAATAAATGCGCCATAGTCGGACATTTTGATGAAATTTTCCAGCGCCTTATCGTAGTCCGGCAGGGTCGTGATGGACGGCAGATCGAGATCGGACAGCAGCTCCGGAAAAAGGACTGTTTGCTTTGGGTCGCGGGTATAAACCATCGGTTGAAATCTCTAAGTCTGATTCTAAATCACGGTATTGTTTGGGATTATCATGTTTTTCGGAATGACAACGATGCCGTCACGGATATAGTAATTGTCATGATCAAGATTGCGGATATTTTCCTGATTTAAAATTCGGACCTGGTTACCGATTCGGGCATTTTTATCTATGATGGCATTTTTAATAATGCAATCTTTGCCGATACCGATGGGGATAGCGCCCCTTTTCGGCTTGCTTTCATAGAAATCGCCGCCCATGACGACACAGTTTTCAAGCAAAGAGTTGGTGGCGATTTTACTCCGGATACCGATGACGGAATTTTTAATGGTGCTGCCGTCAATAAAACAGCCGTCCGCCAAAAGAACCCTTTCGAAATGGCAGCTGTCTACCCGCGAACCGGGCAAAGAGCGGGCATGGGTGTAGATTGGAAATTTCTCATCGTAGAAGGTAAATGCCGGTTTCAGCGAAGTCAGTTCCAGGTTGGCTTTGAAAAAGGATTCCATGGAGCCGATATCGCGCCAGTAGTCGCTGAATGTATGGGTGAAAACGCGATAGTTTTCAATGGCGTAGGGAATGACATGTTTCCCGAAATCGGCGCTCTGATTTTGGCGTAAAATCTTGAACAGAATTGGAGTACTGAAGATATAAATACCCATGGATGCCAGAAAAGGGGTCTCCTCTGGCAACCCGGGACTGGCTGAGGCATCGAGGCGGTCGGTGCCGGGTTTTTCGACGAATTCCAGAATTCGGTTTTGTTGATCGGTTTTTAAAATGCCGAATCCGGAAGCCTCGCACCGGGGAACCGGCTTGACGGAGATCGTAATGTCCGCCCGGTTTTTGATATGGGAGTGCAGAAATTGATTGTAATCCATGCGGTAGAGATGATCACCGCTCAGGATCAGTGTGTACCTGGCGTTTATCTGTCTGATATATTCCAGATTCTGGCGGACGGCATCGGCGGTTCCCTGGTACCAATCCATATTTTCAGTGGTTTGCTGAGCAGCCAGGATATCCACGAAGCCTCTGGTAAAACGTCCCAAACGGTAGGTGCCGTAAATGTGCCGGTGCAGCGATTCGGTGTTGAATTGAGTCAGGACGTATATTCGTTCGATTTTGCTGTTCAGACAATTGCTGATGGGAATGTCAATAATCCGGAATTTGCCGCCGAAAGGCACCGCCGGCTTAGCCCGATATTTGGTCAGGGGAAACAGCCGGGTTCCCTGACCGCCTCCGAGAATTACTGCTAATATATCGGCTCTGCGCATGACTACCCCAGTAATTTAAAATGAATTATGGTTAGAATAAAGCCCAATGCAAAGCCGGCAACCACCTGTTCAGGCGTATGCGCTTTTAGGCGGACCCGGGAATAAGTTATGGGAATGACAAAGATTAATCCCCAATAGTAAACGGGCGCGACCGCCTGTCCCAGGGCGGCGATGGGTCCGCCCAGAGCCATACCGTGGATGCTGATTTTCCAGGATTGTGTAATCAGAGTGGCGACTATCGTATTGAAAGCATAAGCCCACATCAATACCAGTACCGCTCTCGGTGCGCTGACAACCCAAAGAAGAAAAAGAGCAATGATATAGATAAAGATACTGAAAATAAACGGGGAGATTCGCTTTTTCCGCTCCGGGATATCCAGACTGACCGTCTGCCCTTTTCGTTTCATTGTCATGACATGGATTGCTGGAAAAACAACAATCGCCGCGATAGCGATCAGGATAATAAAAAGGTATTGAGGAAAGGTCACATAGCTTTTGGAGAGAATCAGCAGGAAAGCCAGAGTTCCGCAGATAAAGGGGTGCAGCAGAACTGATATATATTTAGCAACAACCATCAGTTGGGCAAACGTTCTTTCTTGACAAAAAAGGGTTATGACAAAAATTCCTCGGACAATAATGGTTGATAATAAGGTCTTTTTGTCTGATTTTCAACAAGAAAGTGGAATATTTTCGAAACAGATTACGGTTAAAATAAAAATGCTCCTCGATTGAGAAGCTTGAATGTAGCGCCACGGAGGATCGAACTCCGGTTACAGGAATGAAAATCCTGGGTCCTAACCACTAGACGATGGCGCCATAAGTGTTCGGGTGAGTGACGGGACTTGAACCCGCGACCGACAGGGCCACAACCTGTTGCTCTACCATCTGAGCTACACCCACCATTTATATCTCCGGGGAGAAAATTTATCAAGAGTTGCGCCCTTTATGGTCAGAAAGGATCACTCTCCAAAAAGCCGCCAAATGTAAATATATTTAGGTAAAAAATCAAACAAATTGTTCAAAATCAACCCCAGGTAATTGATATAATAATATCGGCAATACTGAATCGGTGCATTCAGCGATTTCTGATGATCAATCGTCCGTCGGTTCGGCTGTCAACGATCGGCTGCTCTTCTACGGTTTGGATCAGAACATCCCGTCCAATGATACCGGTGTCGTGAATTTCGACATCTTCGGCGGAGAGCCCGAAAAACCGATCAATGTGTCCGACGATGTAATTATTGGTGGCGATGACATATTTTTGTTGTAGATCAATCGGCTCACCATTCACTGAAGCCTCAAGAAGGGTTTTTGACACCCCATCGTATACGCGGCGGATTCCGGACTGCTGGAGCAGATCGCGGGGGTGCTGGATGCGCCAATTCAAAATTTGCAGGAGCTGCTCGCCGGTGACGGTTACCAGTACAATGGTGTTATCAAAGGGCGAAATTTCCCAGATGTCACGGACCCGGATTGGTCCCGCATTGAGCCCCTTGCGAATCCCGCCGCTGTTTTGAAAGGCAATGTCAGCTTTGAAGTGGTGGCAGATGGCATCGGCGATCCAGTTGCCGATATTTGACTCACCGCGGCTGCTGCGGACCCAGTCGGTTTTAAGTTCACCGATTATCCGGTTCATTTCCGTTTCAATGCCGGCTTCGAGGGAATCAACGATGTGTGCCACCGCAGCGGAGGGGGTGATATTTTTAACAACGGTTTCGATCAGTTCGTATTCGTAGCGGATAATGCGCCCGGATTGCGGCATGACGACCGCCCGCAGATGTCCCAGAAATTGTCCCCGCGAACCGGCTTGACAGATCAGGATGTTATTGACCGGCACCGGCTGTTTGAGGCGGGTGTGGGAGTGACCACCGAAAATAACATCCACTGCGTTTATCCGGGTCGCCAGCAGACTGTCTTCGCGGAAACCGTTATGGCTCAGCACGACGATGAGGTCGGTTTTATCCTGAATTTCGGCGACATATTTCATGATGGACGCAGAAAGGTCCAGAATCGCTATTTTTTCCATATTGGACGGCAGGACAGTGGATTTCAGGTTTTCCATAATGCCCCCGATGATACCGATGCGTACACCCCTTGATTGTACGATTTTGTAGGGTTCCGTAAACAGTGTCATGCGGGTGGAATCGAAAATATTGCAGGACAGTACCGCAAAGTTTGCGGTGGCGACCGCCCGGCGCAGATTGTCCATACTGTAATCGAATTCGTGATTGCCGATTGTAAAGGCATCCGGTTTGATTTCATTGAGAATGCGAATCTGGGACATGCCCTTGGTGAGAGCGGAGATGGGCGAACCCTGAAAATCGTCCCCGGCATTGAGAACAACGGCTTCCGGGTAGATTCGTTTCAATGAATCAATATAACCTGCCATAGTCGCATAACCGCCGATCATCTGCCCTTTGGTATACCCCCAGTTGGAAACATAGGGGAGGTTGGCGCTGTGCAGATCGTTCCAGTGCAGGAAGCTGACCGACAGGACTGTGTCCGGCGAAGTCACGACAGTTTGCACAGGGCGTTGGATTGACGTAGAAGCGCATTGACTCAGGTAAAATGATAACAGCGCCGTGGTTAGGATTGGAGTGAGTTTGCTTTTCATGCCGATTTTCTGGATTTTCCTTTCAAATGGACCAGAGCAATTTCCGGATTAGACAGGGTAAATGCAAGGGGTTTGATGATTTAGTGCGGATAGAATTTTGGAATATCCGGTATTGGAATTATATTACACGTGATGGAAGATAGTTGGAGACCATTTTTCTGATATGTTGCTATTTTATATTGAAATGGCACTGCTCGTCGTGCTCCTGTTTCTGTCGGGTTTCTTCTCGGGTTCCGAGACGGCGCTTTTTTCCTTAACCAAAGTCCAAATCGAAAAATTAGGACTGACCCACGAAAAGAAGGGGCGCAATATCAAAATTCTGCTGGAGCGCCCTCGCCGCCTGATTATCACCATTTTGCTGGGCAATGAATTTGTTAATACCTCAATATCTTCCATCTCGGCGGCTCTGATCATCGCGCTTTTCGGCGAGGAACTACCGTGGATCAATATCGTGATTGTCCTGCCGGTACTGCTCCTGCTGGGTGAGATAACGCCGAAAACAATAGCAATTAAGAAGAATGAGGGCTTCGCTCTGTTTGTGGCGATCCCACTCTACTTTTTTTCCAGAATGGTTGCGCCGATCCGCTGGCTGATTCGGACGCTGTCCGACCGTATTGTAGACCTGTTTATCGGCGGGTCCACCCGAACCGGCAGTATCCTCACCGAAGACGTGATCAAAACGATTGTCGAAGAGGGCGAAAAAGAGGGCATCATTGATTCGCTGGAGCGGGAATATATCTATAATGTCTTTGATTTTGGTGACGCCCGGATGGACGATGTGATGACGCCCCGGATTAATATGTTCTGCCTGCCGGCGGATATGCCGCTGGATGAAATGATCCGCGAGATTAAAAAGAATCACTATTCCAAGGTGCCGATATATCGTGATAACAAGGATAATATTATCGGGATTCTGTTTGCCAATGATCTGATTGAGCTGAGTATTGATAAAAACACCAAGGACGAAAAGTCTCTGACCAAGATTCTGCGGCAGCCCTATTTTGTACCCATCACCAAGCGGGCGGACGAACTGTTTCAGACCTTTCAGCGCCGGAAAATATCGGTGGCGATCATTCTGGATGAATATGGTGGTGTTCAGGGACTGGTCAGCATGGAGGACCTGCTGGAGGCTATTTTCGGTGATATAACCGATGAATTTGAAGATGACAGCGAACAGCATGAGCAACTCGAAGAATCGCTGTTTCGAATTAATGCAAATATGTCCCTTGATGAATTTAATGAGCTTCTGAAAGTCGAGTTGGTTTCCGAAGATGTGGATACAATCGGTGGATTTGTGTTTGCCCTGTTTGGTGAACTGCCCCGGGTAAAATCCAGCATCAAACACGAAAATTTGATATTTACAGTGGAGAAAATTGAAAATAACCGCATTGATTCATTACTGGTGAAGAGGCAATAATGACTGGAATTTTAGCGATTATTATCATTTTTCTGTGTATCTTGGGCGAGGCTTTCTTCTCCGGCACGGAAATAGCACTGGTATCAGTAGACCGGATGCAACTGAAACATGCTGCCAAATCGGGTCACAGCGCATCAAAATTGGTTTCCGAAATGTTAAAAAATCCCGAAAGAATCCTCGGAACGACCCTCTTTGGAACCAATTTGTGCGTTGTCATCAGTACGACGGTTGTCTCTTCACAACTTTATCTCTGGTTGGGGGCGATGGGTGTGCCGGTAGCAATTTTTGTGATGACATCTATTAATTTGGTGTTTGCCGAGATCGTCCCGAAAAGTATTTTTCAGCAAAAAAGCAACGATATTGTGCTGCGAATTATCTATATCCTACGCTTTTTCATGCTGCTCTTTTTCCCTGTTGTTTGGCTGTTCTCCCAAACCGCATCACTGATAGCGCTTATCTTCGGTGAGAAGCGGGTGAATGACGGTCTTTTCATCAGTAAAGAAGAGCTGAAATTGATGATGAAGATGCGGCATGACACGGGTGATGTCAAGCCCAGCGAGCGCAAAATGATCAACCGGCTACTGCATTTTACGGAAACCAGTGTCCGGGAGATCATGATCCCCCTGATTGATGTCGCCGTAATGAGCGATAAGGCTACGATCCAGGAAGCGGCGGAGTACTTTGTTCAGACCAAGCACCGTCGCATTCCGGTGTACCGTGACCGGGTGGATAAGATCGTTGGAGTCCTGAACAGTTTTGATATTTTGGGGGAGAATCCGTCCAAGAGTATTAAATCCTTGATCCGCCCGGCTTATTATGTTCCCGTAACAATGGGAATTGCCAAGTTGCTGGAGGACTTGCAAAATGATCACCAGAGCATGGCAGTTGTTGTGGATGAATTTGGCGGCGCCGAAGGGGTGGTGACCATTGAAGATATCCTGGAAGAGGTCGTTGGTGATATTGAAGACGAATACGATGAGGTCGAGAATCTCTTCCGCCTGCGCCCGGACGGGACGATCGTGGTAAGCGGTCGCATGCCGGTGGATGATATCAACGATCGCTTCGGATTTATAATTCCTGAAGGAGAGTATGAAACCATCGGTGGATTCTTTTTACACCGGACGCAGCGTATTCCCAAGGTTGGTGAAAAGATACGGTTAAAAAATGCCGAACTGGTTGTCACCAAAGCCAACAGCCGGATCATTGGCGAGATAGCGATTCGCCGCTCCGATTCCTCTGATCAATCCAGCTAGAGTAAACTTTCTTTCCGATAAAATAAAAAGCCGTACCGGTGACCAAACCAGCGAGCACATCCACAATGTAGTGATAGCTGCAATAGACGGTGGCGACACAAATGCCAATCGCCAGTATGCCGAACACCCAGCGGCTCCTGGGAAATTCGGTGCGGCAATAGAGCAAGACCATGACCGTGACTGTCACATGGGTACTGGGGAACGCACCACCACCCTGTTCTCCGCCAATGGTATAGATCCAGTTCATCAGCGGGATAAAGACCGCTCCGTGCCGGAAAATGTCCTGGCGGCGGGCAACCGGTCCGTCACCGGGGAACAGAATGAAGACGAGATAGTGAACAAACATCATCAGCGTCAGTGAAAAGATCATTTCGTGCAATTTTACCGATTTTCGCGCCGTCATGATCAGACCCGGCACGAATAGAATAATGTAATAGGAAAAGTAAAAAAAATGGAACAGCTCGTCCAAAAGCAGATACTTGCCGGGAATACCGGCGAACCGGTTCAGATCGCCGAAAAGAGTGGATTCCCATTTCATCAGAGCATCGTCGAAAGTGGTTGAAAAGACGAGGTGATCATAGGAGGTTGCCTGAACATAAAAGAGTGTGAAGGAGATAATGGGCAGCCAAATGTGAAGCTGGTGAAACGTGGAATTCTCCCTACCGGACTCTTGAAAAACGAGGTAGAGCAAAATTGCGATGACAGCCAGGTCACCCAGTGTGAACAGAATAGAGAAATCCAGCTGTTGAAAAAACATAAGCGAAACCATCGTCATCAAGACCGTAAAGCAGAACAGCAGATAATCCACCGCGAAGGCGCCTTTGCGCAGACGATCAATCAGCCATTGGTCAAATTTTACAGCCATCCCTTTTGCCTGTACCAGTTGACGGTCAATTCAAATCCCCGGTCAATGTCGTAACGGGGTTGGTAATTCAGGATTGTCCTTGCTTTTTGAGAGGAAAGCAGCCAGCCGCGGGCGGTGAGCTCAGTATATTTATCCCGGTTCAGCATGGAGCTGTTGCCGCGCAGCCTCGAAATAAAAGTATTGAATTCGGCGACGGTTTTCAGCAGGAATTTTGGAATGTAAAGCGGCACCGGGTGGGTTTCCAGTTTTTCGGCGGCTTTTTTAACCAGTTCATTCTGGGTATATCCGCTATCATTTCCATCGTTAATGTGGAATATTTCACCATCGGAACGACGGTTTTTGAGACAGAGCAGAATAAATTCAATGAGGTCCGCCACATAGACCAGATTAACGTATGCTTTCCGGAAGCCGATGATCGGATTCAGGCGATATTTTGCCAGGCGGAAAATTGCCAGCGACTCCCGGTCCTCCGGTCCGTAAACAATCGGCGGTCGGATGATGGTGTAATTGATCGTCTGACCGGCTCTGATGAGGTGGTTTTCTGCCAGCAGCTTGCTGCGACCATATGCCGAAATGGGATTGGGCAGGGCGGTTTCTGGCAGCGGCTGCAGGGTGGCACTGGGACCGATTGCCGCCTGCGAGCTGATTAGGATGATTTTTTTGTCTGGTGTGAGGACATGCAGGAGATTTTCAGTTCCGGTGACGTTGGTTTTGAAAAATTCGGCAGCGTTAGTGGCTTTTGTCAGACCGGCAAGGTGGATAACCAGGTCTATTTCATCACAGACGGCAGCCAGAGATGCCGGGTCGTTGAGATCGGCAAGCACCCACCCGACATGATCTTTGAAGCTATCGGGTTTCAGGCTGGTCTGTCGCGCGAGACACCGGACATCGTAATGTTCCTCCAGCAGCTGCGGAACCAGATGTCTGCCGATAAAACCGGTTGCCCCGGTTACCAGTATTTTCATGTGCCGGTTCAATGGTTTGATGCAAGCGATTTTCGATTGGCAATTGCCTGAATGGGCAGCATAATCAGTACCCAGAGATTGGCGATGACGATGGTGTAGACGAGAAATATTTCCGGGCGGTAGAGTAGCGCTGCGACAATCAGGACACAGATATGGGCAGACAGCTCGATCAGCTGCCACAGCTTCAGGGTGATCCTGTTGACCCGATAATACCTTTCGGCGTCATACCGGGCGGAGGACAGTTTAACGCCGCTCTGCAAACGGCAATACAGCAGATATATCCGGATCAACAGCCGGTTGACGGGCTGAATATGTTCCTTTTTAAGCCGATCCAGTTCGGCGGAAAATTGGGCGATCTCTTCAGCGATAGGACGATGGACGTTCAGGGCGTGTACATAAAACTGGCTGCGGTAGTGATCCAGGAGAATGCTGTGAAGAATCATGGACAAGGCAGCCAGAAGGATGATCGCCCACAACTGTTCTCCGGGAAGCGTGGTCATTTTCGACATCCCGATTCCCAGTCCGGTAAAGATGGCGATACCGTTGGTATAGTCTATGATGCCGTCAACAATGCGACCGGTTAATGAACCGTTTCGTTTGTATCGGGCGAGCATGCCGTCGCTGCAATCAATGACGGCGGTTGCGCCGTAAAGTAATCCACCCGCCAGAAAACCCTCCCGGCTGCCCTGCGCTAAACAGATACCGCTGCCGATGCCGGTCAGGATAGCCGTTACGGAAACCTGATTGGGTGAAACCGGGAAGCGGGCTAGAATTTTTACCAGTAAAAATGCCAGCGGACGGAAAACGAATAAATCCGGCAGACCCTCGATAGGTAGCGGTTTGAGCATCGATTTGTATTCATGCCATAGGTTTTTCATGATACAAATTTACACCTTTACCCGTTAAAGATAACAGGTTTTCTTGTTTGAGACTAAAATTATCCGGGGTAAATTCCGCCACTTTTTGAACCATGACAAAGGAAAGTTAGCATGCAAGTCGGAATTGTCGGTCTGCCCTTTGCGGGGAAAACGACACTGTTTCAAACCCTGTTGAGCCAGCGTGCCGAAAGTAACGGCATTAAGTCGAAACAATCAACCGAACGGGGCATTATTAAGATCGGTGATGACCGGTTAGACCGTTTAACGGCGCTGTTTCAGCCGCAGAAAAAGGTGCCGGCGCAGGTTGAATACATCAAAATCACCGGTCTCGATCCGCTAAATGAGAGCGGGCTCTCGTCACAGTTTTTTACCGATTTAAAGATTGTGGAAGAGATCGTACTGGTGGTGCGGGCTTTTGAAGATGATCTGGTACCGCACCCTTTCGGTTTGATGAATCCATTCAGAGACCTGGAGTTTGCCTTATCAGAATTTGTCTTATCAGACCTGCTGATAATCGAAAAGCGTCTGGAGCGCCTTGCAAAGCAGCTTCAAAAGAAACCTGAAGCAACGGACCAGCGAGAGCTTTTACTGTTACAGAAATGCCGGTTATCATTGGAGGAGGGGCGGGCGATGCAGGATATTCTGCTCAGCCCGGAGGAACAGATGCTGCTCAAAGGCTATCAGTTTTTATCCGTTAAGCCGCGGCTGGCGATCTTCAATATTTCTGAAGCTGACCTGATGAATCCGGAAAGGTGGTTATCTGACCGGGGCAGTTTACCAGTATCAAGAGACCAGATCATGCCGATGTGTTTAAAAATTGAGCGGGAAATTGCCGAATTGCACGAAGCGGACCGACAGCAGTTTTTGGACGAGCTCGGCATTGGCGACCCGGCGCTGAACCGGCTGGTGCGGAAATCCTACGATTTGCTGGGCTTGATTTCCTTTTTTACTGTTGGAGCGGACGAGTGTCGCGCCTGGACAATCCGCCGGGGCATGACTGCCCAACAGGCAGCCGGTGTCATTCACTCCGATCTGGAGAGAGGCTTCATCCGGGCGGATGTGGTTTCCTGTAAAGAGCTGTTGGAACAGGGCTCCCTGTCCGCTTGTCGCCAAAAGGGGCTACTCCGACTCGAGGGTAAGGAATATGTTGTACAGGATGGTGATGTGATGGAAATTCGATTTAACGTTTGATATTTTACCTGATAAAACTGTTTTGACGCTGTGGCGAAAAGCTTATATTTATTCTGTTGAATAGGAATCATTGGGTTTGGGGACGAATAAAAACGAGCGCGCATTTGTTTATAGGCTGGGTCAGCTTTTGCTGACTATTCTGTTGGGAACAGTTTCATTTTTTCTGCTGCTGTTTTTTTTCTGGGCGGTGCTTATCGGCGGTCTGTTTCTGATTGTATTTGCACTGATTCTGGTGCCTGTGTTTTTACCGTTTAAACTGGCAAGCCGGCATCTCACGATCATGCGGATAATTTTCGGCATTTTTGCATTAATTCTGCTGTTAATGTTTGCGAAGCTGCCTGTTCAGGAAATCCAACATCGGTTTGACCGGCTGGAGCGCAAAGTTGCCAAAGAGGGACCTGGTGCACTGTCCTTTACCGACAAGCTGACGGTGTACCAGACGAACCTTATTATTTCCATATCCGGGCAGGTACTGGGATTTCCCGAATATGCCAGACAGTCTTTGCGGCTGGGCATTGGGGGCGGGACTCAGCGCAGCTGGCGGTCGGATTTTGCATTGAAATCGCCCAAGGTGAGCGGAGTATTTAAAAACTGGATTGTTCTGCTCGGGCGACAGAGTCGGGACGTATCCTTTGTCAGCCTGCCGGCGCGAACCGTCAGCTGGCAGAGCACAGCGGACGATCGGCGGGTAGCTCTGGCATTGAATCCGGTCAAGCTGGAAGCAAAAGCCAGCCCGGCAGGTCAGCGCTGGCGCTTTGATTGCCGGGCGACGACCCGGATGAAGTATCGCGAGGATGGTAGCAGAGTGATTTTCTCTGTCAACAACCAGCACTTGATTCTCCCGGAAGCCCCCTTCTGGGCACTGCAGCAGCAGGGCTGGTTAAAGCCTTTTACCGTGGTCTGGGAGTGGTCCTTTTTCAGCGACGATAGGCGCCTGAAACAGTAGTCTGTCGGAGTATGGAAATTTAATCCGGATATCGAACCGGGGATGGATTCCATCACTATCTGAAAACCCGGGTAATTCTGCAATATTTCTAAAAAGGGCTGTTGTATCTAACGATAATCCCTTGTATTTTTGCATTATGAAGATTCTGGTCATTCACGGTCCTAATCTGCCACTGCTGGGCAAGGTTTCGGTTGCAACCGGGACACGGCTGACGCTGGACAAGCTAAACAAAACTCTGCGGCGCGAAGCCCAAGTTGCCGGCGTTGAATTAAAAATTTATCAGTTCTACGATGAAGCCCGGATTCTGAAGGCGATCAGCCGCAACCGCAACGAGGTGTCTGGCATCCTGATCTGTCCGGGGGCGTTGGCGCGGTCGGCGGCTGGTTTGCGGGAATTGCTGGGAATTTTAAAAATTCCCGTTGTGGAGGTCTGTATTGAGGAATTTCCGTTTTCAGTGGAGACCTTTGAACAGTCGGTTCTGAAAGATGTTGTCGTGGCGCGGTTCATGGGCAGTGGAGCGGGACCTTTTTTAATGGGATTGAATGCGTTGCTGAAACAGCATTATTTTCAGAACAAAAAGAACATTTTTTAAGCGAGGGTTAAGCGATGAAAAGAGTATTTTCACTAATGATTGTTTTCGCCTGGATAGTGGTGGATTTGCCGGCTTTTACCGGTGAGGTGGTTGCCGAGTTTGATATCCCCGGGACCTGTCCGACGGGACTGACCTTTGACGGCAAACATCTCTGGCTGGCTGACCGCAAAGCCGACAAGCTGTTCTGTATCAATCGCAAAAACGGTAAAGTGCTGAAATCCATTGATTCACCGGCTTACTGGCCGATGGGACTTGCCTGGGATGGGCAGGCACTCTGGAATGCTGATATCAGCACCGGAAAAATTTACAGGATTGATCCGAAAACAGGACTAATTTTGAAGACGATTGATGCTCCCGACAGATCGCTGCGCGGACTCGGTTGGGACGGCAAATATCTCTGGTGCGCCGATAACGGTTCCGATTTAATCATCCAGTTCAGCCCTGCTGATGGGACAACGATCAAAGAATTTACCGCGCCGGCGAAGGACCCCCGCGGACTCTGTTTCGACGGTCGCTATTTGTGGGTTGCGGACCGGGTCGCCGATGAAATCTATATGATTGATCCTGAAAGCGGCTGTGTCGTTCTGATAACAGCGGCACCGGGTCCCTTTACCCGGGGCATGACGTTTGACGGGAAATATCTCTGGGCGGTGGATTACCAAACGGATAAACTGTATCAGTTGAAAATTGATGATGATAAATTTATTCGCAGCAACGAACGGCGGGCGAAGGTGACGATCACTCACCAGATCAGAAATTTCGGTCCCGGGAAAGTCCGGTCGGCTGAAGTTCACCTGCCGATTCCCGGCAATCGCGACAGCCAGCAGATCAACGCTGAAATCGTCTATACTCCCAACTATACCAAAATTCAAACCGACCGCTGGGGACAAAAAACCGCCTGTTTTCTGACGGAAAATCTGGACCTCTCAGCCGTCCAGGAAATCGTGTCTGTGACCGATGCAACGATCTGGGAGACGCGCTATTTTATTTTTCCCGAAAAGGTCGGATCGCTGGAAGACATTCCCGGGGAGATTAAAGCCCTGTATCTTGAAGATGGTGAGAAATACCAAATTCACCATCCGGTCATCCGGGAAGCGCTGGGAAAATGTCTTGGTGACGAGCGCAATCCCTACTGGATTGCCCGCAAAATCTACAACTATCTGATTGACAACATGTACTATGAGATGGTGGGCGGCTGGAATACGGCGCCGACGGTTTTGGCGCGCGGAAACGGCTCCTGCTCGGAATATAGTTTCGTCTATATCGCCATGTGCCGGGCCGCCGGACTGCCGGCGCGTTATGTAGGCTCGGTGGTTGTTCGCGGGGATGACGCCTGCATGGACAATGTCTTTCATCGCTGGGTGGAGGTCTATCTGCCCAATTACGGCTGGATACCGGTGGACCCCAGTGGCGGCGATAATGAACTGCCCCGGGACCAGGCTAATTACTTCGGACACCTGGCAAATCGCTTTTTAATTACTACCGAGAGTGGCGGGGGCTCGGAAACCATGGGCTGGACCTATAATGCCAACGAGTTTTGGACCACCGATCCGCAGACCAGGGTGGAAATTGAAACCATCGCCGAGTGGGAACCGCTGGAATAAATTATCAGACAGTATTGTTGGAAAATTAAGATTGCTTCCGTAAGGATTACTTTGCGGGGGTAAATCCCTAATAATACCGCTCGCGGTGCATACGATTAACGAACAGGTCGCGCGGTTTTTATCCGAAGATTATCAGTGAAAATGTGGTTGTGATCAGTATCGCCAGCAATGCCGGCAGCGCAACCTTACGGTAGTACTCCTTTAAATTTGTTTTAAAATACTCCAGCGTCACCGCTACACAGGGGTGAATCGGTGAAACGAGATACCCGATAAACACAGCGAAATACATAACGGCAAAGACCGGTGGCGACATTGTTTCAATGCCGAAACGGGCATAGTAAATCGGCAGCAGAATTGAGACCGGTACCTGGACTCGCCCGGTCACAAAGCCCAGAAACAGACCGATTCCCACCAGCAAGAAGGTTTTATTAAACGCAATGGCAGCGATAGCAGCCGACGCCTCGGTGGCTTTAAAAATATTCAAAAAGATGAACATTCCCAGGACCAGCAGAAAGAAGCGCCAGGGACGCATCTTGAGGGTGATTGGATTGAGCGCTTTGACCGGCAGTCTGCCAAAGTAAAAGGTCAGCGAAAGTGATAGAAAAACCCCTATCATCAAGGGAATCTCCTCAATGACTTGCGGGAAACAGAGTTTGCCAACTAGGTGTACAGTCGGAGCAATCATGACTGCCAGGATGGGCAGTAGGAAATTTTTCGAATTGTGTTGCCCGCCCAAATGACTGGTATCGTGAATAGGTTTCAGCAGGAAAAAATATCCCAGCAAGGTCAGTAGCAGAAACGCCGGGAACAGATAGAGCACCTCGGTATACAGGTCGAGCCCCGCCATTTTCGTCGTTGCCAGCAGACCGGCGAGTGGGTAGATCAGTACCAGAATATGCCGGAACCAGACATTGATAGCGGCATAATCGGCTTTGCTGGCGCCGGTTCCAACATTGGCGATGACCGGTGCGGAAAGCAGAGCGCCGCCCGGCATGGTGAGCATGCCCATGAAAGCCGGGGCGATGAACAGAAACGTTTTACTGCGGATGTTCAGTGACGCGATGAGTTCCCGGATTAACCCGGATTCGCTCAGCGCGCCGCCGATAATGGGCATAATTCCGACAGCCAGTGCCAGCAGAAAGATCGTAGGATCACCAATTGTCCCGATGATAATCAGCACAACCTCCGCGAGTGACAGATTCAAAACGCCCAGCGTAACTGCTGAAATCATTAGTCCAAGCCAGATGCTTTTCCGTCCGACAATTAACAGAATTACGATGGCGAAAATAAAACTGAACCAAACTAATGACAAAACGATATCCTCTTGGTCAAACCAGTGCTAAAGATAGAAGTTGATCCAGTGGATTCAAAGAAATTCAATGAAATAATTGCTTTAAATGGCGTAATTTTTGTACCATCTTGAAGCGATGAATTTGAAAAGCGGAATTTATTGAAGTGAGTTCATCAGGAAAGCAGAGCCATCCGGGTGGTGAGATTCTCAGAACTGGCAAAAAGACTGTATAAGTGGGGAAATTGATGAGAAAAATATTGGTGACCGGTGCGTTGGGACAGATCGGGTCCGAACTGACTACGGCGTTAATTGAACATTATGGTGAAAACAGGGTCCTGGCAACGGATATCCGGGAACCCGGTAAGGATTGCGATTGTCAATGGGCATTGCTGGATGTCACCGATTCGCGACGAGTGGCAGACATTGTAAGAGACCATAAAATTGGTACGATTTATCATCTGGCGGCGCTGCTATCAGCGGTAGCGGAGAAGAAGCCGCAGCAGGCTTGGCAGGTGAATATCAGCGGTTTGTACAATGTTTTAGAGGTAGCGCGGGAATTCGGCTGTGCGGTATTTACGCCCAGCAGTATCGGCGCTTTCGGACCGAACACGCCTCCTGTCACCACACCTCAGGACACGATCCAGCGCCCGACAACAATGTACGGCGTCACGAAGGTCGCCGGCGAACTGCTCTGCGACTATTACTTCAATCGGTATAAAGTGGATACCCGTGGGCTGCGCTATCCCGGCATTGTCTCTCACAAAACGCCGCCCGGCGGCGGCACTACCGATTATGCGGTGGATATTTACTATCAAGCGGTCCGGGAAAAACGATACACCTGTTTTTTAAAAGACGGTACCTATCTCGACATGATGTATATGCCCGATGCAATCAGCGGGGCAATCCAGCTGATGGAGGCTGATCCAACCAGGCTGATTCACCGTAATGCTTTTAATGTAACGGCGATGAGCGTCGCTCCTGAAATGCTGGCAGCCTCGATTAGGAAGCATATTCCGCAATTTGAAATTATTTATGATGTAGATCCAGCCCGCCAGGCGATTGCCGATTCCTGGCCCGATTCTATTGACGATTCCGCTGCCCGGGAGGAGTGGGACTGGCAGCCGGAATACGACCTCGAAAGGATGACAATTGATATGTTGAACCATTTACGAGAGAAGTTAATGGCATGATTCTGGGAATTGGATTTGATCTGATAGAGGTGGCGCGGATTGCGAAGCAGGTGGATAGCGACAGCCGTTTTAAGGAGAAAATGTTCAGCGCTGCGGAAATCGAATACTGCGAGTCCTTTAGAGTCAATAAAGCCCAGCACTATGCAGCGCGCTTTGCCGCCAAAGAGGCTTTTTTCAAGGCGCTCGGCACCGGCTATCGCGGCGGATTGGCATTCAATGAGATTACAATTATCAATGATGATCTGGGCAAACCGACAATCCGACTATCCGGAAAAACCGAAGACTATGCCCGGCAGAACCAATTCGGCGAAATTTACGTTTCCCTGTCTCATCTGCGGGAACTCGCCGGTGCGGTGGTCATCATTGAAGCAAAGCAAAATTAGGGGGAAACTATGTCTTTGAAACGCGTCCAGAACGAAATTTCAAAGCAGCTGAACGAGATCAGAGAGAGCTGTCGCGCCAAGGGCGCCGAGAAGGTGATTACCGGGATCAAACAAGCCTCCGGGAATTATGGACCGCGTTACTATCTCAGCGGTTGGGGTGCCAAAGAGTTTATCAGAATGAATTCCAATTCCTATCTGGGAATGTCATTGCGGGAGGAGCTGATTGCCGCTGAGGAGGCGACCGCCCGGAAATATGGCGTCGGTCCGGGCGCGGTGCGTTTTATCAGCGGGACACTGCAACCGCATATTGACCTTGAGCGGAAGCTGGCGGAATTTCATAACCGCCCCGCCGCCATGCTCTTCAGTTCTGCCTATGTGACCAGCATGGGTGTGATTGTACCGCTGACCACTCCGGAGACCGTTCTGATCAGTGATGAACTGAATCACAACTGCATCATCCAGGCGATGCGGCTTGCCCGACCGGCGGCGAAAGCCATTTACCGGCATAATGATATGGCGGATTTCGAAAAAAAGGTAAAAGAGAGTGTCAGTAAGGGGCGGCGGGCACTGGTGGTTACCGATGGTATATTCAGCATGCGTGGTGATCATGCCCCACTTAAGGAATTGGTGACGATTGCCGGAAAATATAACGACCGGTTTGCGGAGGGAGTTATTACCCTGATTGACGATTCCCACGGCGTAGGCGCCTTCGGCGTGACCGGTCGCGGAACCGAAGAGTACACCGGTGCGCGGGTTGATATTATCGTCGGCACACTGGGCAAGGCGTTCGGTGTCAATGGCGGCTATGTGGTGTCGGACAGGAAAATCATCGAATTCCTGCGGGAAACCGCGCCCATGTATATCTACTCCAACCCAATCACCGCTTCAGAAGCCGCTGCGGCGCTGAAGGCGGTTGAAATATTGGATAGTTCCGCGGGACGGGACATTTTAAAGCATCTCCGCCGGATGACCAACAAATTCGAACAGGGCTTGATCAAGCTAGGCTATGAAACCATCCCCGGTGAACATCCGGTAGTACCCCTGATGGTCAGGGATACGGCGATGACATCCGATTTAGTAGCTTATTTAATGGACAACGGTGTGCTGGCGACCGGCTTGAATTTTCCTGTGGTGCCCAAAGGTGATGAAGAGATCCGCTTTCAGGTCTGTGCCGACCATACGGAAGCCGATATTGATTATGTTCTCGGGATTTTGAAAATCTATCGAGAAGAGCGCCTTTAAGTATGCTTGTTTATTGACCACGGTTTTTTCGGGAACCAGGGAAAGAAGGCGCAGGTGCGCTGTTTGTACAGCTCGAACTGGACGTTGCCCGCGTATTTCTTTTCGAGCATTGGCACGCCGGAGACCTTTAACAGAAGATAGGTAATCAGCAGCGGACTGATGACAGCGGTCCAGCCGGACTGCACCGGCAGAGCCAGCAGAAAAATGCCCCACCACATGACGACCTCACCGAAATAGTTCGGATGCCGGGTATAGCGCCATAAGCCGGTTTGAATAATCTTGCCTTTATTGTCCGGGTCCTTTTTAAAACGCAGCAGCTGTAAGTCTCCCATCACTTCGAAGTAAAATCCCAGCAACCAGAGCAAGGTGCCCAGGATTCCAGCTGTACCAAGCGGCTCGCGCGGTGCGCTGGCGATCAATATCACCGGATAGGCAATTATTATCATCAGCAATCCCTGAAGTATGAAGATTTGAAAGTAGCTGCGCGGGAGCAGCCATTTACCCCACTCCTGCCGCCATTTGGCGTAGCGATAGTCCTCGCCACGACCCCGGTTACGCAGATAAATATGAATTGAAAGCCGCAATCCCCAGAGAATGACTAACAGATAGACAATCCCGCGCATTCCGGGCGAAGTCCCTTGCAGCAGAGCGATTATGGTGATGATCACAAAGCCCAATCCCCAGCCAATATCCGCGATTGAGTTGTCTTCTTTAATCACCGCCAGCAGGAAAAACAGGGACATGTAGATCCAGATACTCAGGGCGACATTCAGGATGATTGTTAGCATTGTTTTCTCTTAAAATAACATTGTCTTATACATGTATAATGGCGATAGCGACGGTACCGATACTGGCGCCGAAAACAGGGTGAAATTCGTTTCTGTTGATATATTTGCTTTGCATATTCGACCTGCCGCCGGTCAGTTCTTCTGTTTGTCTTTCTCGGCGAAATATTTACCGATCAGCACCAAATTTTTACGTTCTGTTTCGTCGAGACTCTCATATCCGGAAAGGTTGATTTTGTCCAGGAGGCGGTCCAGCTCTTCACGCATAGTCTGTTCGGAGCCCTGCAGGGTATGATCGCGGGGTGAAGATTTTTTATGATGTTTTTGAGATGGATTTTTAAAGGGATTATTAAACCGGATTCGAGGCATCTGAAAGTGGATAGATGAAAATAAATTGTGACGTTTCAAATAAATATAACCGATCACGAGACCACCGAGATGGGTCAGATGACTGATGCCGCCGGTGCCCTGCGAGAAGGATGAAAAAAAGGTGAAAATCCCCATTATCAGCACCAGGTATTTTGCCTTGACGGGAATCAGGAAATAGAGAAAAATCAGCCGGTTTGGATACATAACGGCGAAGGCGACCAGTAGAGCGTAAATAGCGCCGCTGGCACCCACCACCGGAATTGTGGAGTTGATACTGAACAACAGCGTAATCAATCCCGAGCCGATCCCGCTGATAAAATAGAATTTGTAAAACTCCCGGCGTCCCCAGGTGGCTTCGATTTCCGAGCCGAACATCCAGAGAATGAACATATTGATAAGAAGGTGACCAAAACTACCATGGATGAACATATAGGTGACCAGCTGCCAGATAAAGCCCCGGCTCCAGACAAACTGAGGGACCAGCCCGAAGTAGTAGGCGAAAAGTCCCTCCAGTCTGAAAAGCAACATAAACAGGAATACGCTTACATTGGCAATAATAATGGTTTTGACCGCGCCGCCGAACATTCGCGGGCGGATGTATTGCGAATGAAAACCGGGATTGTATTGATAATAGTTGCGATACATGATCGTCCTACATTTTAAGAGAGGATAACATCCGCAGGCTTTTGAGTTCAAGCGCTGAATCGAGGTGATAGGAAAGGTAGTGAATAAACAACCGGCGGAGCTTCTCCTCAGTAATTAATGGACCCACGTCTGCTATAATTGGTTTGGTGAGAAAGGTCAGATCATGTTTACTTAACCGGTGACCTGACGAAAGGTGCTGTCCGCAATCAGCGCAAAGCAGGATGGCATTCACGGGATCGTAAAAAGCGCTGTCCAGCAGCGCAGCCCGGCAGCGGTGGCAGGTTTCCACATTGAGCCGATATCCCAATATTTCGGCTAAATTCTGTAAAAACCGGATGAAAACAAATTTACAATTATCCGGATTTGCTTCCATGGTTTTGAGATGGGTAATGGCGCTGTCGAAAATCTCACTGTCGTGCTGATGATCATGGACGATTTTATCAATGATTTCCAGCAATGCCATGCCCAGAATGGTGCTTTCCATGCTGGCGACCGACGCAAGGAATGAGTTGAGCAGTTCGATATTGCTGAGGGTCTGGACATCCCGCGTGCTCTTATAATAATATATTGTCTCGATATGGTTGAGGGGTTCTAGCAGCCCCCGAAAGCCGCTTTTAATGCGGCGTGAGCCCTTGGCGATAACCGCTATTTTACCCTGTTCGCGGGTAAACATGCGCACGATTTTGCTGCTCTCCTGATAGGGAACTGTTCGTAAAATAAGCGCCTCTGTTTTAATCAAGGTCATATCGTCAACATAGATTAAAAGAATATTCCATTGGTTACAAGGGATTTATGACATTAAAATAATTACTCGGCAAAGAAGAGATTTGCGATACAGATTGGAAGCGATTGTTAATAAGATTTTCCGAAAATTACCCAGGTATCTGCCGCCCCGCCCGTGAAGAAGCATTTGCCTTTGCGGTTCTGCTCAAAGGGGATGCAGCGGATAGTGGCTTTAGTCTCCTCCTGGATTCTTGCCTCAGCGACGCCATCGCCAGCCCAGAAGGCTTTTACGAAACCGCCCGCTTCGATGATTTTTTTAAAGTCAGAATAATTTTCCACTTCAATTGTATTTTCATCCCGGAAATCGCGGGCTTGCCGAAAAATACTGCTCTGGATATCTTCCAGGAGCTGGTTGACCACGGAGAAGAGACTTTCAAAGGCAACAAACTGTTTTTTCCCATTATCCCGCCGGGCTAAGACGACCTGCTGTTTCTCGATGTCCTTGGGTCCGATTTCCAGGCGCAGCGGAACGCCCTTCATCTCCCACTGGTTAAATTTCCAGCCGGCTGAGACCTGTTCATTATCATCAACCACAAAGCGAATATCGGCTTTGCTGAACTGCAGTTTGATTTTGGCGACTTCTTCCATAATCCGGGCTTTCTGATCGTCACTGCGCCAGATCGGGACGATGACCAGCTGATAGGGAGCGATGCGAGGTGGCAGAATCAGCCCCTTATCGTCGCCGTGAGTCATGATTACACCGCCCACCAGGCGGGTGCTGACGCCCCAGCTGGTGGCGTAAACGTACTCCTGTTTGTTTTCACTATTCAGAAACGTAACGTCGAAGGCTTTGGCGAAGTTTTGCCCGAGATTATGTGAGGTGCCGGATTGCAGCGCTTTTTTATCGCCCATCATGGCTTCGATGGAGTAGGTATGCACGGCACCGGCGAACTTTTCGGCGTCGGTTTTTTTACCCACGTAGACCGGCATGGCGAGGTAATCTTCTGCCAGAATGCGGTAAATCTCGATGATTCTGCGGGTCTCTTCTTCTGCCTCTGCAAAGGTGGCATGCGCCGTATGACCCTCCTGCCAGAGAAATTCCGTGGTGCGGAGAAACAGGCGGGTGCGCAGTTCCCAGCGGACAACGTTCGCCCATTGATTGATTAAAAGCGGCAGATCGCGGTAGGATTTGATCCATTTTTTGTACATAGACCAGATGATGGTTTCCGAAGTGGGGCGGATATAGAGCGGTTCGTCCAGCTTTTTCCCGCCGCCATGGGTTACGACGGCGCATTCCGGTGCGAAGCCCTCCACATGTTCGGCTTCCTTGTGCATGAAACTTTCCGGAATAAACATGGGGAAATAGGCGTTGACATGACCGGTTTCCTTGAACATGCGGTCGGCGATATTGCGGATATTTTCCCACAGGGCGTACCCGTAGGGGCGGATGACCATGGTACCCTTGACCGGACCGTAATCAGCCAGCTCGGCTTTCTGGACAATATCGGTATACCAGCGGGCGTAATCTTCACTGCGTTTGGTGACACTAATTGACAATGGGGGACCTACTCTTCCTTCTTTTTCTTTTCGTCGTAACCGATTCGATCGAATGGATTAATAATACTGGTACAGATATTAAACAGATGGGCGCCGGTCCGCTTCAGAAACCGCAGATAGAGTCCGAGCGTCACGGCGTCGGACACGCTGAAATTGCCGCCGTTTTGAATCAACTCGTTGGTCGTAACGGTGCAATCTTTCGAGACTTCCCGATAGCCCTTGACCACCTGGCGTGCCAGTTCGACATTTGACTCCGGAAAAGCCTGGAGAGTGAGCTTGAAAAACTCCTCGATCCGTTTTTCTGTCCGGTTGAGTACATCTTCGTAGATGCCGCCGTGCAGTTTGCTTTTGTGGAGATTGGCGAGATCGGCGATATTTTTCATGTAATCGCCGATTCGCTCGATGTCAATGACGATGCTGGCGATGGTCAGCCCGGTCTCGATTTCCGATTTATCGAACATGATCAGGTGGGTGAGAATATCCCGGCGGATCTGTCGTTCGGATTTGTTAATAGTGATATCGGTTTGATAGATATCCAGCTCCATTTTACTGTTCTCGCAGCGCCGCAGACAGCGCACCGCCTCTGTGTACATTTTGAAATCGGTCTCAAGTGCTTTGAGATATTTTTTCAGGATTTCCGTGGTGGCATCCTGTTTTTTCCAAAGATTTAAGATCTCTTTTAACATTTTTCATTACCTCATTATAAAAATTAATAACCACGGGATGATAAAGAAAAGCAATAAAATATAGACAATCGGAATCCAGCGCCGCTGGACCGACCAGTGGGCGAACGTCTTCGCCATGGTAATCGGCACCTGCTTCAGAGGCAGCCAGATGATGATTCCGATGACATTAAACAGGAAATGACTGAAGGCAATTGTCACGGCATCGGCGTTGCTGGTGGCGAGAGACGCCAGAAAGGCGGTAATGGTGGTGCCGATATTAGCGCCGAGATCGTAGGGAAAAATCTTTTTAAGATTGAGTACACCGGCAGCTGCCAGCGGAACCACCAGGGAGGTGGTGATGGAACTGCTCTGAACCAGGGCGGTAAAAAGTATTCCCAGCATGAGTGCGCGGAAGGTGGTTTTGAAGATGTATTGATCAAAAAACGCCTCGATTTTTTTCAGTACCAGGGACTTCATCACAACGACGAGATAGCGGAGGGCAAAGAAGAGCAGGAAAAAGGCGATCAGCACACCGATCCACGGATGATTCGGGAAGAGCTGTAAAACGGCTTTCGCAACCGGATTCAGGATGGCATTAAGGGGGTTGATGAACTTCAGACCGCCCAGATTTACAAAGAGCCCGGAGGCAGCGCGCGCCGGGATGCCGATGACATTAAACATCAGCTGCAGGGGAAAGATCACCAGAACCGAGAGTACATTGAAGAAATCGTGGACGATGCTGGCACCCAGGGCACGTTCAAATTCATCCGAGCGCCGGATATGACCGATAGATACGATCAGATTGGTGACACTGGTGCCGATATTGGCACCCATGATGATCGGAATCGCCAGCCGGATTGAAACATCCGGGTCGGTGGAAAAGACACCTCCGGCGATCATACTCACCACCAGCGAGGTGGTGAGAGAGGAACTCTGTACCAGGCTGGTGGTGAAAATGCCCACAACCAAACCCATGACAGGGTTTGAGACCATTTGCATGATGGTCTGGGCGGTTTCCTTGCCCATAGCCTTGAAAGAGGATCCGATCAGCGTAATGCTGAGAAGAAAGAGGTAAATCAATCCCAGCAAAGCCAATACTTTGAGAAGGGTATGAAACCTGTTGGAAACCGTTCTTTTTACCATAAATTTCTGCCTGTTAACGTTTTTATTCGCAACCCGGGGCGAAATTAATAAATTTTTGGTAGAGTAACACGCAGAAATATTCGGTCGCTCAAATATTTTTGGGATAATAGCAGAAAACAAAGGCGTCATTCGCCAGGGAAAGCCGCGGCGGAAAGGTCGTCCGGCACCGCTCTGTTGCCCGGCTGCAGCGGGGGTTGTAAGGACAACCACTGAGAGGCTGCTCGAGGGAAGGGGATTCTCCCGGGATGGGTTGCGGCAATTGATTGCGGTCAATCATTTTCTGGATTTCCAACAGATCGGATGTGTAGGGGTGCCGGGGCTGGTCCCGCAGTGTGGCGGTTGACCCGTATTCCAGACCATAACCATTGTACAGAACCAGTAGGGAGTCAGCATAGCTCAGGGCTTCACTTAGATTATGAGTAATAAGGATCAGCGAAAGGCTGTTTTGAATTTTCAATGTTTGCAGCAGTTGCAGATACCGGTTTTTTGCAATGGTGTCCAGCGCGGTGGTTGGTTCGTCAGCGATTAGTACTCGGGGATTACCGCCCAGCGCCAGCGCCAGAGCGACTCGTTGCGCCATGCCGCCGGAAAGCTGGTGTGGGTAGCTGCTGAAAACGGTAGCGGGGTCGGTCAGCCCCAGTTTTTCGAATACATGCAGAGCCCGCTGTTTGTAGCCGGAAAGGGATTCCGAAGTATGGGCTTTGAACACGTCCAATAACTGGACACCGCATTTTAGAAGGGGATTCAGACTGCCCGGAGCGTCCTGAAAGACCATAGCAATCTCTTTCCCAATGATGTATTTAGGTCGGGATTTCGGTTGCCCGGACAGTTCGATTGCGGTTGTTGCATGCGGATAATATTTCACTGAGCCGTTTACCTGAAAATTTTCCGGCAATAGTCCCATAATTGTCCTGCCCAGGGTCGTCTTGCCGCTACCACTTTCGCCGACGATCGCCAGCGTTTCGCCCTGCCGGAGTATAAAAGAGAGATTCTTGATTAATGACAGCACGCGTGAGGACGTTTTAATTGAAACCGCTAATTCTGTGACAGCTAGAATGGTCATCTAATCCCGCTCTGTTTAAGGATGCTTTCCGTGTAGTCGTGCTGTGGATTGGCAATCAGCTGTCCGGGTGTGTTGATTTCCAGGAAACCACCGTCCTTCATAATTGCGACCTGGTCTGCCAGTAGCCGGAGAATTGAAAAATTGTGCGATACCAGCAGAAAGGTCAATTTACGTTCTTTTTGCAGTGTTTTTAAAAGTCCTAATATTTGAGCCGCAATGGACAAATCCTGAGATGTAACCGGCTCATCCAGAAGAAGCATTTTCGGGTTGGTAGACAGAGCTCTGGCTAAACCGACCCGCTGCTTTTGTCCACCGCTGAGTTGATGGGGATAGGCATGCAGGACATCGCAATGCAGACCGACCCGGTTCAGCAACTCTGCGGAATCGGGTCGGTCGGGATAGATGGAGCGGATTTCTTTAAACAAGCTGCCGATTTGCCGGCGCGGATTCAATGCCTGGTGGAAATCCTGAAAAACCGGCTGGATTTGGGGACGAATCCATCGGGGAACAGAGGAAAACAGGTGCAATAAATTCTGGTTTTCAAACTGAATCAATCCTTTTGTGACGGGAACAAATGCCAAAATGGCATTGATGATACTGCTCTTGCCGCAGCCCGATTCACCGAAAACGGCGAAACACTCACCGGTCTGAATCTGAAAAGAGATATTCTTTACCGCCGACTTTCTTTTGCGACTAAATAGGTTAACTGATCCGGTGGAGTATTCAACGCATAGATTGTGGACATCGAGAATTGGACCTTGAAAATTTGCCATTAATTTAATCTATATGGATCGAATAGGTCCCGCAGACCGTCTCCGATCAGGTTAAAGCCGGCGACGGTGACAAGAATGCAGACACCTGCCGGTACGGATATCCACCAGTTGCCCAGGGGATCTATTTTGCCCTCATTTAATATGGTTCCCCAGCTGGCAAAAGGCGGCTGGACACCCAGTCCGAGGAAGCTCAGGCTGGATTCGACAAGAATAATGTTTGTAATCAGAAGAATAGCTGAGACAATCACCGGTCCGGCTATATTGGGGAAAATATGCCGGAAGAGAATCCGATTTGTGCCAAGACCCGACGCCCGGGCGGCTTTTACATAGGCGAAATTTTTATGCGTACTGACTTCAGCCCGCACGATGCGCGCCGTTTCCATCCAGGAAAAAAGAGCCAGCAGCCAAATTAACAATTCGATGGAGGACCCGCCGAGACCGATGACCAGCAGCACGATAAAGATTCTCGGAAAAGCAAGAGCGACATCTACCAGCCGCATAACAATCAGATCGAACCAGCCGCCCCACCAGGCTGTAAAGAGACCGACCAGAGTGCCGATAACAATAGCGATTAATGTGGCAAAAATGGCGATAATCCAGGTTAGCTGTCCGCCGTAAATCAGCCGCGTAAAAATGTCCCGCCCGTAGTGGTCGGTTCCCAACCAGTGGGACCTCGACGGGGATTCCAGCGCTTCCGCCAAATTTTGAGATAAGTGATCATACGGCGTTAGCAGCCGACCGATTAAGATAAAGAGCAGAATGAAAAGTAAGATCCCGCAACCTGCTCGCAGAGAGCCCCCCATTTTACTCTTTGTGTGAAGGTTATTCATGATATTTCACCGGGAGAATGTTGAATTCGCGGATCAACGATTCGATAGCAGATATCCGCCAACAGGTTGCATAACAGGACCGCGATAAAACCAAAGGTAACCGCCGCCATGAGAACCGGATAGTCGCGACTGTAGACGGCTGTCACCATAGTTCTGCCGACACCCGGCAACGCAAACAACACCTCAACAATGACTGCGCCGCTTAACAGTGCCGGAATAACGATACCCAGCAGGCTGATAATGGGTAAAAGGGAATTCTTCAGGGCATATTTCCAGAGAATTTTCGAACGGTTGACGCCCCGGGCTTTGGCAGCCAGAATGTAATCCGAGTTGAGTGTTTCGATCATATTGCTGCGGATATATTTGAAAAATGTGGCTGCCAGGGGAAGACCCAAAGTAATGACGGGCAGGATTAAATGTCCTGCCAGGTCCCAAAAGCGCGCGCCGGGTCCCAGTTGATGATGGTATAAAGATTGTAGGTGCGCGCCGGGCAACCAACTCAGTTGTATGGAAAATATTCCGATCAGCATCAGTCCGAGCCAGAAGCCGGGTATGGATAAAAAGAAAATCATGAGGTTGTTACAGAAATAGTCAATAAACCGATTCTGTTTCAGCGCTGCCAGGATGCCCAGAGATATTCCCGCGATAAGGGCAAACACCAGTGCCCAGAAGGAGAGTATGGCAGTTGATTTCAGCGCCACAGCAATGACTGCCCGGCTGGATTTGCCGCTATAAAAAGAGTAGCCGAAATCGAGGTGAAAAATGACATTTTTCAGCCATCTGCCGTATTGCACCGGCAGGCTGCGGTCGAGACCGAACCGTTCACGGATGGAAGATTGCATTTCCGGGGTTTGATTCGGATTAAGAAACCGGTTTGCCGGATCACCGGGTGCCAGGTGAATGATGATAAAACTGAGCGTAATACCGATCAGCAGAGTGGGTAAAAGGCTTAATATTCTGCGCAAAAAAACCGACAACATTTTAATTTTCGAAAATCCTGTCAATTTTCAGACGTTCGCTTTGGGGAATCCACCAATCTTCAAGGTTGACATAGAGACCGCGTTTGTCGAAAATGATGTTTTTAAAGCGGCTGTGTATCGCCGAACACTCCATTCGGTAATATAGCCAGGTATAGGGCAGCTCTCTGGAAAGCAGCCGGGCGATTTTATCATAATACCGCTGCGCGGCGGCTTTGGTCGGAGCACTTTTCGCCAGAGCATCGAGACGATCAAATTCCGGCGAGTAGTATCCGTTAAAGTGAAAGGGTGTAAAAAAGTAATCGCTGTGAAATAGCGGCGCATAGTCCGGTGTCAGTCCCACAGTCCAACCGATGATAACGGCGTCGAATTCCCGGTTCGGCAGGCGCTTACCGTAAAGCAACGCCGGTTCCAGGAATCGGAGGGTCGTCCGAATGCCAATCTCCGCCAGCTGCGCCTGCACGATGGTGGCGACCTGTTCCCAGTGCAGATTACCACTTTCCGTAAGGATTTCAAATTGAAAAGGCTCACCGTCTCTGTCCAGGATTTTATCCCCGTCGTGGTCCTTCCAGCCCAGCTCCGCCAGCCAATCCAGCGATTTCCCGGGATTATACTCCCAGACGATGTTGGCGTCTGCATTGTAGCTGGGTAAAATTGGCGGAACGGGTCCGTGCAGCGGCACCGCCATTCCGAAATTGACACTATTCATAATTGCCTGACGATCAATTGCCATGGTCAGCGCCACCCGCACCTTCTGATTGCCAAAAAGTTTGTTAGGGCGGATGAGGCTGTCAATGGATGCCCGGGTGGCACCGGCGGCGACTGCTTCTGCATAGGATTGGGGATCAATCAGGTTCCACCCGATGAAATCATAGCGGCGTCCCAGATAGCTGATAGGTCGAATGGCAGAACGCCCGGCTTCCCAACTTTTTTGAATCGCCAGAAAATTTTTTGGATGAATGCCCTCTACCATATCCGCCTCACCCGATTTCAGCTGGTTCAGCAGATTGAAATTGTCCGGGACAATCCGGAAAATGACGCAATCAAGATGTGGTTTGGTGGCTTTAAAATAGGACTCGTTTTTGGCTAACCGGATGTGTTGCAAGTCTTGCCATTCGACGAAGATAAAAGGTCCTGAACCGATGGGACGCCGGTTAAAACCGGCAGTGTAAAGTTTTTCCGGAGGGTACTGTTGCAGAATGTGTTTTGGGAGAATGTATCCTTCGACGGCATCCAGCAGCATGGTGTGATTGCTGTGATGAAATTTAAAAATGACGGTCGAATCGTCAGGTGCCGTGACGTCGGAAATGTTCTGTTTATAGGAGATGCCGTCCCAGGCAATGACGGGGTGGATGTGCATTTGGTAGGTAAAAACGACATCCTCTGCCGTTAAAGGGCGTCCATCATGCCAGTGGATATTTTGATGAAGGTGAAATACGATCTGCCGCTTTTCCGATGAGACTTCCCAGGATTTGGCGATGCCCGGCGAGAAGGTTTCGAGGTCAGCATTGATGTCAGCCAGACGCCCAAAGATCAGCCCGAGGACATTGCGCGCGGATTGAGACAAGGCAAAGAGCGGATTCAGGGTTTCCGGCTCGGTGCGGATACCGACAACCAGCGTGCCGCCGTCTTCGGTTTGCTCGGTGGGTGGATAGAGGGCGGTTTGTTGAATTTGGTGTTGGTTTTTATTCTGACAAGAAAAAAAGACGAGAAAGAAAATAAGCGGAATATAGTACCAATGTAGCCGCAGACTATTTCGAAAGGTCATATCATTGGGTTTGCTTTTGGCGGATTTTCAGGAGTTTTTCTTCAATTTCCGAAAGGGTATAATTGATCTTTTCAAAGGAGAAGGGTTTATTGATGATGAAATCAATCCGGTTTTCAATGTCCTTGGCTTTCAGATTCAACGCCCAGCCGGAGATCAGGACGATCTGGGTTTCAGATTTAAGGGCTTTGATTTTTTCCGCCAGCTCGAGACCGCTGATACCAGGCATTCCGAGATCGGTAATGACGATATCAAAGTGCTGTTTGGAAATCTCATCGAGTGCCTCTTCGGGGTCGGTGTTGGTTGTCACATGATGTCCCAGATCGGAGAGAAAATCCTTCAGAGTCTCGATGATGTACTCTTCGTCATCAATAATATAGATTGAAAATGTGACGGTTAAATCCAGGCGATCGCTTGGCGCCGCGGCGGTTTTCTGCCTGACAGCCGGGAAGCGCAGTTTGATTGTTGTGCCCACCCCGACTTCACTCTGGACGGCGATTTTACCGTTATGGCGTTTAATGATCCCGTAGACCTCACTCATCCCGAGACCGTTGCCCAGGACACCCTTGGTAGTAAAAAAGGGATCAAAAATCCGCTCGACGGTTTCTTCTGTCATACCGATACCGGTATCCTTGAAATCTACGGTGACATAGCCATCGGTACGCTGAGTTTTGACAGACAAGACGCCGCCGTTGGGCATGGCGTCAATGGCGTTGAAGATGATGTTGGTAAAAGCATTACGAATGTCTGATGAATCGCCCATGATGAAAATGTCCGGCTGCAAATCAACGATTGGTTCAATCAGAATCCCGCGGATTTTTGAGGCGACGTCCCACTTGGGACGAGTGATTTCGACAACCTCCTCAATGATTTCATTCAGGTTCACGGTTTGGCTGAGGGTCTTGCTGTGTGGTCTGGAAAATTCCTGAATTTTACGAACCTTGGAAGCCCCGTCCAGAGCTGATTTTTCTATCATATCGAGGCTTTTGAGCATGTAGGGATCGGAAATCTGCTTCTTCATTAGCTGGACGCGTCCCAATACCACCGTCAGGACATTGTTGAAATCGTGGGCAACGCCGGAACTAATCTGACCCAGGGCTGAAAGCTTCTTCATCTGGGATGATTTTTCCTCCAGCTCCCGGGACTTCGTAATGTTTTTAACATAAAGAATAAAGGACTTCACGGTGTTATCTGCCGCCATTATCGGGAAGCAACGCTCTTCAAAATATTCATTGTAACGCTCGTCGAATTTGACCAGCGGGATAATTGTCCCGCTGTTAATCGTATCCTGCAGGGGACAGTCGAAACAAGGATTGCCAGCCTGACGCAAAACCTGGTAGCATTTCTGACCGATAAGACTCTCACCGGCACCGAGGATTATATTGGCGGAGTTATTCGACAGCGTAATCGAGTAATCCCGGTCACAAACCATGATCATATCGGTGATGTGGTTAAAAATGTATTCGTAGGATAGTGTCTGCCCAGGATTATCAGAATGCTTGGTCTCTGTAATAAAACGCCCCCTTTATCAGATAACTGACCAAAAATACGAAAGTATTTTCACAAAGGCTATATTTT
>Ga0209614_1000142_pt1 | contig 65647 bp, 60 predicted proteins | sample BlaSprsedimmetaG_FD_185484 | JGI IMG/M metagenome (GOLD analysis project Ga0209614, IMG submission 185484) | Hot spring sediment bacterial and archeal communities from California, USA to study Microbial Dark Matter (Phase II) - Blank Spring... ...
CGGCCCGGCTTCCACCGGGCCGTTTGGTTTTATCAGTGCGTAGCACGGGAGAAAAAACGATGGAATTGTTGATTCTGGCGGGCTTGATCCTGCTCAACGGCCTGTTTGCGATGGCTGAAATCGCCGTGGTCGCGGCGCGCACATCGCGTCTCCAAGAGCGCGCCGACCGAGGAGAGACGGGCGCACAGGCGGCTCTAAAGCTCAAAGCGGAGCCTAACCGTTTTTTCTCCACGCTCCAGATTGGGATCACACTCATCGGCACGCTGACCGGCGCGGTGGGTGGGGCGGCTGTGGCCGATAACCTCGCCCTGTTCCTCGCGCGCACGCCTGTCCTGGCCCCTTACGCCCGGAGTATCAGCCTCACCCTTATCGTCATCGCTATCACCTACTTCACGCTCATCTTTGGCGAGCTGACCCCCAAGCGACTGGCGCTGACCAATCCCGAAGGCATCGCTGTGCAACTCGCGCCGTTGCTGGCCTGGCTCGCCCGCTGGACCGCGCCCCTGGTCAAGGTGCTGACCTTCTCCACCCAGGTCGTGCTCCGGCTGTTAGGCGCGCGCCAACATGAAGGCCCCCCCGTCACCGAGGAGGAGATCCGCCTGCTGATGCTTGAGGGGACCGAGGCGGGCGTCTTCGCGCCGCTGGAGAGTGAGATGGTCGAAGGAGTGTTGAGGATGGGCGAGCAGCGCGCCCGCACGGTAATGACCCCGCGCCACGAAATTGTCTGGCTCAATCTGGAAGATCCCCTGGAGTCGAATCTCGCCAAGATCCGCACGAGCGGCTATTCGCGCTTTCCCGTCTGCGAGGGTCAACTGGATGACTTTCTCGGCCTGGCCTACACCAAAGATTTGCTAGCGCGCCAACTCACCGGACAACCGCTCGATCTTCGAGTGGGCCTCCGCGAGCCGCTCTACATCCCCGAAGGGATGCCCCTGCTCGATATGTTAGAGCGCTTCCGCAGCGCGCGCACGCACGCGGCGCTGGTACTGGACGAATACGGCAGCGTCGAGGGGCTGATCACCATGCACGACCTCGTCGAGGACATCGCCGGCGACATCCGCTCGGCGGGACCAACCGAAGGGCCTAGCGCAGTGCAACGCGCCGATGGTTCCTGGCTGCTCGATGGCGATTATACCGTCAACGATCTGGAGGACTTGCTGGCGCTGACCACGCCGCTGCCGAATCGGGAATTCTACGGCTACGAAACCGTCGCCGGGCTGGTGCTCGCCCTGCTGGATCACATCCCCACCCGTGGCGAGTGTGTCGCCTGGGACGGCTGGCTCTTTGAGGTCGTTGATATGGACGGACTGCGGGTGGATCAAATTCTGGTTACGCCGTTGGAAGCGCAGCCACCGCCAGAAACCCTCACCGCTTCCTAACAACAACGGGCCGCCTGTAAGGCGGCCCGTTGTCTGATGTATGCGCTAAATCTGCGTTATGCCTGATCTTTGAGGATGATCCGGGCATCAACCACGGTCACGCCCTTGCCTTCCTCGTAAACCAACACGGGGTTGGCATCGGATTCGACGATCTCATCGCCCAGGTCGGTGATCATCTGCGAATAGCGGCTGAGCACCTCGGCCAGCGCCGCCCCATCGCGGGGCGCTTCGCCACGCGCGCCCTTCAGAATCGGCGCGCCCTTAATGTCATCCAACATCTTCTCAGCCTGCTCCGCCGAGACGGGGGCCACACGGAAGGTCACATCCTTGAGGATCTCCACGAAGATGCCGCCCAGCCCGAACATGACCGTTGGACCGAAGGTCGGATCGTTCACGGAACCGAGGATGACCTCAGTGCCCCAGGGGGCCATGTGCTGCACCGCCACACCCTGGATGTCGGCATCGGCCTTGTAGTCCTTGGCGTTGGCGAGGATCATCTGGTAGGTCTCGCGGACCTCCTCAGGCGTCTTCACATCGACCTTCACGCCGCCGGCATCCGACTTGTGCAGAATATCGGGGGACATGATCTTCATCACGACAGGGTAGCCCACCTCAGCGGCCAGCTCCACGGCCTGCTCCTCGCTGGTCGCCAGCTCAGTCATTGCTACAGGCAGGCCGTAGGCGGCGAAGACCTTCTTGGCCTCGACTTCGGTGAGGTTGCAGCAGCGGGCCGCGCGCGCCTTGGCGATGATCTCGCGGGCGGCGGCTTCATCCACATCGGTGTAGCGGGTGAAGGGATGCGCGGCCTGAGCACGGCTATGGGCGAATTCGCGCAACGCAGCCATCGCGTTCACTGCGACATCCGGCGCATCGAAGGCCGGGATGCCGTTCTCAACCAACCAGCGCCGCGCGGCGACGGATTGCTCGCCGCCGACGAAGGAGACGACGACGGGCTTCCCCTCCACACCAGCCTGCTCCACCGCTTCCTTGATGCCCTTGGCGATGTCCATCGGGTCGGTCATCGCGGTCTCACAGTAGAGCACCACCAGCCCATCGAGCCACTCGTGGGCAAAGGCATAGCGAACGGAGTCCTGATACCAATCGCGCCCGGCCATCCCGGTCAGGTCAACAGGGTTCTTGGCCGAACCAAATTCGGGCATGTGCTTCTTCATCTCCGTCTGCACATCCTCTGGGGCGAAGCGCAGCGGGATGCCATAACGCTCGGCTGCATCGGTCGCCAGCACGCCCACGCCGCCGCCATTGGTGATGATGAGCAGGTTATCGCCCTGCATCGGCGGCTGGAGCGAGAGCGCCAGGGTCCGGTCGAAAAGGTTGCCCAGGTCGGCGGCGAGCACGACGCCCGCCTGCTGGAAAGCGGCCTCGTAGACCTTGCCCGAACCGGCGAGCGAGCCGGTATGCGAAGCGGCAGCGGCAGCGCCGTGAGCCGAGAGTCCGGATTTGAGCGCGACAATGGGCTTGGTCGCGCGCCGCCCGGCCTCAATGAACCGCCGCCCGGCCTTGAGACCTTCGATGTAAAAACACATACAGGCCGTGTCCTCATCGGCATCGAGCCACTCCACCATATCGGCAAAATTTACGTCGGATATGTTGCCGATGGAGATGAGCTTATCGAAGCCCACGCGCCGGATGTAGGTGGAGGCATCCATAGCGATGAGCAACGCGCCACTCTGCGAGACGAGCGAGGCTTTGCCCGGCAGCGGCAGGAAGGGCGCAAACGAGGCGTTGAGCTTGTCGGAGTTGGAGAGAATCCCCACGATATTCGGGCCGAGGACACGCATCCCGTACTGATGTGAGATCTCAACCACCTGGTTCTCCAGGTCGGTCAACCCCACCTCGCTGAAACCAGATGCAATGATGATCAGACCCTTGACGCCTTTCTTGCCACACTCCTCGGCGACCTGGGGCACGAACTTCGCCGGCACGACCACCGCCGCCGCGTCAATGTCGCCAGGCACATCCAGCACGGAAGGGTACGCCTTCAGTCCTAAAATCTCATCGGATTTGGGATTGATAGGATAGATAGCGCCTTCGTACTTGCTATCAATAAGATTTTTGACGACCGTGTAACCGATCTTCCCCTCTACGGAGGACGCCCCGATTACGGCCACCGCTTTAGGTCGTAACAGACCATCCAAAACTGACGAATCCACTTTTTGGCCTCCTTCGGTACAGATTTAGCCCTATGATTTTCACTAAAAACAAAAAGAGGGGGAAGCACAGCTCCCCCTGGGTGATCTATTTGTTGTTGTCGGCAGGTGTGAGCACCTTATCCACAATGCCGAATTTAACGGCCTCTGCGGCGGTCATATAGAAATCCCGATCCGTGAACTCCTTGATCTTCTCGGCATCCAGGCCAGTGTGTTCGATCAGGATTTGATTGATCAGGTCGCGCATGCGCAGAATTTCGCGCGCCGCAATCTCGATGTCCACCGCTTGCCCCTGCACACCGCCTAGCGGCTGATGCAAGTGGATGGTGGCGTGTGACAATGCGTACCTGCGCCCCAGCGAGCCGGCGGTAAGCAGCACCGTCGCCATGCTGGCCGTCATGCCCACCGCGATAGTCGAGACCGGCGCTTGAATCAATTGCAAGGTATCATAAATTGCCAGCCCCGCCGCGATCTCGCCCCCCGGCGAGTTGATGTAGAAGGAAATTTCCCGATCGGGGTCCTCGCGGTCTAGGAAAAGCATCTGCGCGACGATGAGGTTGGCGACCTGAGCGTTGATCGGCGTCCCCAGAAAGACGATCCGCTCCTTGAGCAGCAGCGAGTAGATGTCATAGGCACGCTCACCTCGCCCGGTGCTCTCGATCACCATCGGCACGACGCCCATGCTTGGCCTATCCATCTAGCGCCTCGGCGTCCTCAGTCGGCGACGCAACTGCCTCAACCTCCGCTTCGACCGGTTCAGATGCTGCGTCCTCAGCCTCAGGCTCGGCATCCGCCTGCCCCAGGCCGATCTGTTCGAGACGCTTCAATACCTTCACCCCCGCCAACCGCCCGCTAAAACTCTTTCCCAATTGCGAATCAGGAGTGAGCTCCATCTGCGCTGCGCTTTCAACTGGAAGTCCCAAGTTCAAGATGAAGGAATCAATTTCCGATTGCACCTCTTCCAAGCTCACCTGCACCTGCTCACGAAGCGCAAACTCGGACAGGACCAGGCCCTGCGTCAAGCGACTCTCAGCAACAGGAGACAGTTCCTCCCGCAGCAACTCAAGCGTCTTGCCCTGTAAACGCAAGTAGTCTTCTAACGAGAGCTGGTGTTCTTTCTGGAGATTCTTACGGACATCTTCAACGACATCGTCGAGCTCTTCTTCCAACATCTGTGGCGGATAGCGCACCTCAGATTGCGCCACCAACGCCTCGACCAGGGCATCGCGATAGTCCATCGCGGCGATCTGCTCTTTGTAGGCCAAGATCCGCTCCACCAAATCGGCGCGAAGCTCCTCAAAGGTCTCGAAGTTACCCGCTGCACTCGCCAGGGCGTCATCCAGCTCCGGCAAGGTGCGAGTGTTGACCGTCTCCACCTCTACAAAGAAGTCCACAACAACGTCTCGTAAGTCTTCTTCCTCAAAATCTTCCGGCAACAAAACATCAAAAGACTTCTCCTCACCTGCAGAGAGGCCAACCAATGCTTCAATAAATTCGGCGCAGATGTAAGGATCCTCAACATCCAGCAAGATCTCGACACCGTGCTCATGGACCAATGTCTCATCTTCATCTATCTCGCCAGTGAGCTCGCTCAGGACAATCACGTCCCCCAGCTCCGCCGGACGGTCCACCGGCGCCAAGATTGCCTTATCTTTCCGCACATGCTCTAGGGCTTGTTCGAGATCCTCATCGGTAACGACGACCGCTTCTTTGTCCAGCCGGAGTCCGAGATAATCACCCAGGTCAACCTCCGGTGCGAGGGGTACACGAATTTTGAAGGAGACAGGGTCGAGCTGCATTTCCTCAACTCCACCGGCGGCGTAAGGCTCGACCGCAGCCTGTTCAAGCACCTGGGGGTAGATTTCGTCCAGGATTATTTCTGCAGCCTCGTTCTTGATCATCTCCTCGCCAAAGCGACGTAGCACCACATTGTAAGGGGCTTTTCCTTTGCGGAAACCGGGGATGTGTACCTCGCGGGCAATCTTCCGCGCGGCTTTCTGCATACCCTTTTGGAAGGCCTTGGCATCAACATCAACTGTGAGTAGAGCCTCATGGCTCTCCAGTAGTTCTTTCTTTACCTCAAACACGTATTTACCTCCATGCGCAAATCCATTGGATTATATCATAATCCCAATGAAATACCAGTGAAGAAAATAACCCCGAATCGGACAAGATGTACTCTGAACCACCAAGGGAGTAAAATAAACACGCATTTGACAAATCTCTCTATCAATGCTAGAATATAAATATATCCGTCAATAAAAAGGCTTATATTAACTCTATTGGAGCGCAGCGTTGAAGTATAACTCCCGCCCCCCTTAGGGGATCAGCGAGACGTTATGTTTTCGCAAGCTGAGGATAAGCAGCCGTTCGCCATTAGGGACCAAGTAGGTGGTTGAAATGCAAGATACACGTCAGCAAATTCTGGAGATTCTCAAGCGCCGTGGCGAGATCACTGTGCAAGACCTCAGCCGCGCGCTGAAGCTCACCAGTGTCACGGTGCGCCATCACCTGGAGATTTTGCGTTCGGAGGGTTACATCACCGAGCCTGAGGTGCGCCGTTCGAGCCGTCCAGGGCGACCGCGTTACGTCTATCGCCTCACCTCCACCGCCGCCGATCTCTTCCCCAATAACTACAGCGGTCTGGCAAATGCGCTTTTCACCGCGCTGACGGAGCACACGAATGCCGAAGAACGAGAGCAGTTGCTCAAGGAAGCGGCGCAAAATCTGGCGCTGGGTGTTGGGGAGCTTCCCACCGCCCCGTTGCCACGGTTACAGGCTATCGTCAGCTATCTTAAACAGCTGGGCTTCGTCACCAGGCTGGAGACCCAGCCTGACGGGGAGCACTATCTTCACATATGCAACTGTCCCTACCACTACGTCGCCCAACAACACCCAGAGATTTGCAAACTTGACTTCTACATGCTTCAGGCGTTGCTCGATCCTGCCACCCTTGAACGGCTGCCTGGGCACGCCTTTGAGGACGATCTCTGCCGTTATAAAATCACCTTTCCAGAGGGATAGCCCTCCCCCGCGCTTTTGAGGTATAATAGCGCCATGAAAACGCTAAAGACAACTTTGATCTACCCCGGCATCGCTGGTCGGGGTTTTAACTCGCTCAAACAAGGCATGGATGCCGGCTGGATTTCCCATGGGCTGGCCTCGCTGAGCGCCGCGGCCAAGGCGCAGGGCTTCCCCGTTGATCTGATTGACCTGCGCGCGCTCCAGAGCTGGGATCACTTCCGCGAGGTGTTGCTCGAACGCGACCCTGCTGTGGTGGGCGTCACCATGATGAGCGTGGATTACAACCCCGCCAAAGAGGCGCTCGCCATCGTCAAGACACTGCTACCCGATACCGTCACCGTGCTCGGCGGGCCGCACGTCACCATCTCGCTCGAAGACAGCCTGCGCATCCCTCACGTTGATTATCTCGTCCTGCACGAGGGCGAAGTCACCTTCCCGCAACTACTTCAGGACATCGCTGCCGGGACGCCGCCCACGCGCAAGGTGTTGCGCGGCCCCACCCCCGATCTCAATGCCATCCCCTACGCCGACCGCGATCTCTTCATGGAGGAGTGGCGCAAGTGGGGCTATGATCTGGACTCGCCGGAGGTGCCCTTCGCTGAGGAGCTCCCTGCGCCCTTCGCCACCATCATCGCGGGCCGGGGTTGTATCTACAACTGCAGCTTCTGCAAGCCCGGCGAGGATTACCTCTTCGGCAAGGGGACGCGCAAGCGCAGCGTGGATAACGTGATGGGCGAGATTCGCCTTCTGGTCGAAAAGTACCGCCTCGCCTCGTTCATGTTCCACGACGATTGCCTCACCGAGGATCGCACCTGGGTGATGGAATTCACCGAGAAATACCAGGCCGCCGGCTTCACCATGCCCTTCTTCGGGCAGAGCCGCGCCGACATCATCGCTAAGAACGAAGATATGGTCGCGCGCATGGCCGAGGCCGGGCTGCGCGGTTACTTCATCGGCTTCGAGAGCGGCAACCAGCGCGTCCTCAGCAAGGTATTGCGCAAGGGCACGACCGTCGAGCAGAATCTCGAGGCCGCTCGCATCTGCAAGAAGTACGGCATCTCGATCTGGGCCAACTACATGATGGGCATCCCCACAGAGACCCGCGAGGAGGTCATGGACACGGTGCGGATGCTCAAGGAGATTGACCCCGACTACTACAGCCCCGCCTTTTACACCCCGCATCCCGGCACCGATCTCTACACCCTCGTCGTCGAGAATGACTTGAGCCTGATCGAGGATTACGACTCGTACCGCCGCAATCCTGAGGAGCCAAAGATCCGGGGGCAGGATTATGAGTTCCTCAAGTGGGCGATGCAGGAGAGCCAACGCCGCAAGCCGCTCAACAGCGCGCGGCGCTGGGCTGCCCATCAATGGCAGCGCGCCCGCCGGGCCACGCCCCGCAAAGTCCTGCAAAAGATCGGTCTGCTGCCCAAACCGCAGGCGACCTAACCTTCCAGACACACAGCAGCGCCCCCTGATAACGGGGGCGCTGTCGCTTCTTCTAATAGGGGATGGCTACACCACCCACAGCACCTCTTGAGGATGGCTGAGGTATTCTGCGCCATTCTCCGTCACCACGACGTTCTCCTCGCGGCCAATGTAGCCATGTCCCGGCACAGAGACGCCCAGTTCGATGGCAAAGACATTGCCCACCTCGATCACACCCTCGATGGCCTCGCCGTACCGCTCCCACTTCGGGCCGAGCACGGTCGCGCCATCATGCGCGGTGCGCCCGATGTGATGGCCGAAGGCGTGCAGGTATTCAGGATAGCCGGCCTCGACCAGGGTGCTGCGGGCCGCTCGATCCACCTCCCAGCCCCTGACCCCGGGCTTGAGCGCCGCCCGCCCCGCCTCCAACGCCGCCGTCGCCGCGTCCCAGGCTTTCTGCACTGCTGCGGGGATGGCCTGCTCTCCCGGCGGACGTAGATACCAGGTGCGCTGCAAATCGGAGACGAAGCCGTAGCGCGAGATGCCGAAGTCCACCTGCACCAGATTACCCGCCTCCGCGCGCAAACCGGAAGGCATCGCGTGGCCCACAGCCGATTCAGGCCCCACGGTGACGACCGGGCAGTACTCCCACTCCCACGAGGAGCCGAACTCGTGCGCCTGGAGATAGTCGTGCAAAAAGTCGGCGATCTCCAGATCGGTGACGCCGGGATGCAGGCGCTCGGTCAAAAGCGAGAAAGCCTCCTCCGTGCGAGAGACCGCCGTGCGGATCAGCGCCAATTCGGAAGCGGTCTTGCGCCCCCGCAACGCGCCGATCACCTGCTCCGCCGAAATCAACCGCGCGCCGTAGGGCGTCGTCGCCAACATCCGCGAGAGCAACCGATACATCCCATAGGTCAGCCCGTCCGCCGCCGGATCGTTCTCCGAATAGTTGACGGCGATGCGGCGCGGGTTAAAACGCTTGAGCAGCTCCAGCAACGGCTGCTGCGCCGATTGGTCGTAACCGATGACCTCCGTATAGACCTCCAGCCGCTCGACGTTGGCGACATCGTAGCGCCCCACCAGAGCAATCCGCTCGCCCTGGCGATGGATCAACATCATTGAGGGCCACGTCAGGTGGAAACCCATCACCAGATCAATAACAGGGTCCTTCACCTGCGTCGTCTCTCGCACGAAGGTCAGCCACAGATCAATATCCTGCTCCTGCAAGATCTCGACGGCCTGCTGGGTCTTCTCGCGCACAATCGCTGCCGCTTCAAAATTGGCACTCATCTTGCCTCCTGCTGTTTTACACCGTGCCGTAGCCCGGTTCTGTATTTGGGATCAGAGCCTTTCTCCGGTAAGGTGCTGATACAATGCCTGAAACTCCTCATCGGAGTAGTAGTAGATGACGACGCGCCCCCCCTTGCGCCCGGTCTTGAGCTGCACCCGCGTCCCCAACGCCTCCTGGAAGCGTCGTTCCAACGCCTTGACCTCCGGCGGCGGCTTGGGCGGGGCCTTCTTCGGCTGCGACACCGGCTCGCCAGCGCGGACGCGCTGCACCAGCGCCTCGGTCTGGCGGACGTTGAGCGCCTCCGCGCAGACGACCTCCAACGCGGCGACCTGCTCGTCGGCGGAGTCCAGGCCCAACAGCGCCCGCGCGTGCCCTTCGGTGATCTCCCCGGCGAGCAGCGCCTCCCGCACCTCCGGCGCGGCCTGCAACAAGCGCAAGGTATTGGTGATCGCTACGCGGCTCTTGCCGACCCGGCGCGCCACCTCCGCCTGCGAAAGGCCAAACTCATCCACCAGCTGTTGGTAAGCGAGCGCCTCTTCCAGAGCGTTGAGATCCGCCCGCTGGACATTTTCCACCAGCGCCAGCTCCAACATCTGTTGGGGCGCGACATCCTTGACGATGACCGGAACCCGTTCCAGCCCGGCCAACCGCGACGAGCGCCAGCGGCGTTCGCCCGCGATGAGCTGATACCCCCCCTCAGGGCGGCGCGTCACCACCAGGGGCTGGATGATGCCGTGCTCCTGGATCGAAGCGGCCAGCTCCACCAAATCCTGATCGCGGAAGGGCATCCGTGGCTGGTGGGGGTTGGGTACGATCTGCTCGACCGGGACCTCTTGCATCCCCAGCGAGACGCCCTCTGCTTCCTCAGTCGGAATCAAGGCCTCCAAGCCCCGTCCCAGCCCGCGTCGTTTTGTCATAGTCTCGTATCCTCTAGTTCAGTCTCTGTTCTCGGCACCACATCCAGTATAGCACTATCCGATGAGAAGCCAACACAAACGGCGCAGTTGTGATCGCAGCGGCTCCATCTATAATCATACGAGCACGAAAATGTAGCGCGGACTGTCAGTCCGCGTAGCCAGCGGAGGGGAATAATGAACGCACAATCTGACACGCGGTTGATCATCGGCATCAGCGGGGCGAGCGGGGCCTGCTATGGGGTGCGCCTGCTGGAGGTGCTACAACAACAAGGGGTGGAAACACACCTGGTATTGACGGAAGCGGCCCGGCTGACGCTCAAACTGGAGCTGAACCGCACCCCGGAGGCGCTGGCAGCGGGGGCCACGCGCAGCTACGCCCCCGACGATCTTGCCGCGCCCATCGCCAGCGGCTCCTTCGCCGTCACCGGCATGATCGTCGCGCCCTGTTCCATCAAGAGCCTCTCCGCCATCGCGCACAGCCACACAGATGATCTGCTGAGCCGCGCGGCGGATGTGACCCTCAAGGAGGGCCGCCCACTCGTGTTGGTGGTGCGGGAGACGCCGCTACACCTGGGGCATCTGCGCTTGATGGCCCAGGCCGCCGAGATCGGCGCTGTCATCTTTCCGCCGGTGCCAGCCTTCTACACACACCCCCAGACGGTGCAGGAGATCATTGACCAGACCGTGGGGCGGGTGCTCGCCCGCGTCGGCATCCCCAACGCGCTCTTCACGCCGTGGGCGGGAGGGGCGTGATTACCGGCGCTGGCGCTCCGCAACAACGAGGTCCCACAACGCCTTAGCTTCCGGCTCCGTGGGCGGTTCGATTTCCAGGCCGTGCGGGGTCGCACGTTCATCCATAATGTGAACGAAGGAGACGAAGCCATTGGTGCTCACGGCATTCTCGCCGCGCAACGGCCACGCCTCCACATACACGGTGATGCTGCTGCGGCCCACATAGGCGATGCGCCCTTCCATCACCAGGGTTTCGCCGCCGACCACGCTCTTGCGGAAGTCCATCCCATGCAGGCGCACGCAGACCAGCCGGTCGGGTGTGCAGTTCAAAGCCTGGCGCGCCGTCATAAAGCCGGCCTCCACCAGCCACTCCGCCATCCGCCCCGCGAAGAGCGTCCCGTGGTGATTCAAGTCAATGGATTTGACCAAATGCGATGCAGTAATCCGAGGCAATGCTTCCAGTTTCATCAGACCTCCCCTACGATACGAACGCTGTGTCTAAAATGAAAGAGCCGGCGCAACGGCGTCGGCTCTTTCGATTACTGGTGGCCCCAAGGGAATTCGAATCCCTGTTTCCGGCTTGAGAGGCCAGCGTCCTAGGCCACTAGACGATGGGGCCAGCAACACAGGGGATTCTACCAGAAAGCGGGGGTTTGTCAACCTCGCGCCAGATGCAACTCAGCGCCAGGCGCTTACGTATCACAAATACATGGGTTGCGCATTTCGGCTTTATTCCCTATAATGAGGGCAGGAAGGATGGACAGGTAGAGATATGGATATAATTCTAGATTTGGCCTCGGCATTTGGGCTTTCCACATCAGCAGGGCTGAACGCTTACATCCCCATGCTGATTGTGGCAGTTCTGGCGCGCTTCACCAACCTGATCAACTTGCAGGAACCGTGGTCAGCCTTGACGAGCTGGTGGATCATCGGGCTGCTGATTGTGCTGCTGGTCATCGAGGAGTTTGCCGATAAGGTCCCCGCAATTGACACCGTCAATAACGTGGTCCAAACTCTTATCCGGCCCACAGCTGGCGCGATCCTCTTCGCGGCGACCACGCAAGAGAGCATCGGCATCCACCCGATCTTCGCGCTGGGGTGCGGCTTGCTGCTCTCCGGCACCGTCCATGTGGCGAAGACCGGTGCGCGCCCGGTGCTCGCCGCTGCCACGGCTGGCGCTGCCAGCCCCGTGGTCAGCACCATCGAAGACGTCGTCGCCACCATCACCTCACTGGTCGCCATCATCTTCCCCTATCTCATCGCCCTGTGGTTTTTGCTGATGATTGCGCTGATTGCCGTGGTGATCCGTCGACGCCGTACCCAACGTCTCGCGCGGGAAGCCAGGCAGTAGCACACGCATGTGCCTGCTGCTTTTCGAAATCATCATGTGCGGGGTGGGCTGCTACGCGCTTGCGGCAGGACGGCTCTCGCCGATGCCGGGGCGCGTCACAATCGGGCGCCGCGCCCGGATCGCTGGCGCATTCTTGATAGCACCGCTGCCGCTGGCCTTTGGCCTGGGACTGCTGCTGGGATTGCTCAGCGAGCGAGGCGCTTTCAGCAATCCACCGCCGGTCATCTTTTTGGAGTTATTGCTCGTCTTGTGCGGGCTGATTGGCGCAGCCCTTGTACTTAGCCCAGAGCTGCGCTAAAATTAATCTTATATGGAAAGGACTGAAAAATGAACCATCCCTATTATCAACAAGCACCGCCGCCCTATCGCCAGGAGCCATCAACGAGCGGCACGGCAGTAGCCAGCCTGATCTTCAGCATTCTGGGCCTTCTGCAGATTCTACCCTTTATCGGCTGCGTCGTCGGGCTGATTTTGGGCTATTCAGCGCGCAACCAGATTGACCGCAGCGGAGGGTACATCGGCGGACGCGGCATGGCCCAGGCCGGGATCATCCTGGGTTGGCTGGGGGTCGCGTTCGCGGTCATCGGTATCTGTCTGGCCATCCTGGTCTTTGCGGGCGCCATCACGTTGCCGTTTGGTCTGGCTTTATGCGCCGAACTAGGCAGTTTTTAGTTATTAAGCCATTTCAGTTGCATTAATTCCAAGGAGGAACTATCATGACCCAAGATCCAAATTTCGGACACCCAATGCCCGAACCGGAACCCTTTCAGTCAGAACCCACTTACCAACACACCCCGACCATGGTGGTCGGTGGCTCCGCGCCGCCCCCGCCGCCGCCCGATCCCTATGCCGCCGATGATCCCTACGCAATGCCCAGCGCCCCACCCAAGAAAAGTAACAAGACGCTGATCATTGTCCTGGCGATTGTCGGCGCGTTGCTGCTGCTTTGCTGCTGCATCGTGATCGGGGGTTTGATGCTCTTCGGCGAGGACATCGCGCGCAAACTGGGCTACTGGCTGCCCACCGCCATCCAATTCCTGGCCTAATCATACGTAAGGCAACTCCTCAGGCGCGGGTGAAGCCTGGGGAGTTTTGCGTTATAATAGGGATGTGAAAGCGCCAAACGAAAAAATCGCTCGAAAACTCGCGGCCTTGCCCGACAAGCCCGGCGTCTACTTGATGCACAACGCACGCGGCAAGATCATCTACGTCGGCAAGGCAGTCAACCTGAGCCAGCGCGTGCGCTCGTACTTCCACGCTTCGGCGCAGGAGAACCCCAAGACGCGCCGCCTCGTGGCGGAGATCGCCGACATCGAATGGATCCTCACCAACTCGGAAGTCGAGGCGCTGATTCTCGAGGCCAACCTCATCAAGAAGCACCGCCCGCGCTACAACGTCCGCCTCAAAGATGACAAACGCTATCCCTATCTCAAAATCACCAACGAGGCCTTCCCCAAAGTGCTGATCACCCGCCGGATGGAGCAGGATGGGGGCCAATACTTCGGGCCGTACACCTCGACGAGCGCGCTGCGCGAGACGGTGGATCTGCTGCGGCGACTCTTCCCCTATCGCACCTGTGACCGCGAAATCACCGGTCAGGATCGCCGGGCGTGCCTCTATCTCGATCTGCACCTCTGCACCGGGCCGTGCGTGGGCGCGGTGACGCAGGCGGAATACACGGAGGTAATCGCCCAGCTGCAACGCTTCATGGAGGGGGAGACCGAGGCGGTGATCGCCGAGCTGAAGCAGCAGATTGACGAGGCCGCTGCCACGCTGGCCTTTGAGCGAGCGACGCAATTGCGCGACCGCTACCTGGCCCTGCAACGGGTGCTGGAGCGCCAACGCATTATCACCACGGCCTCGACCAACCAGGATGTGATCGCGCTGGCGAGCGATAACGGCAACACCTGCGTCGAGGTCTTCTTCGTGCGCCACGGGAAGATGCTGGGCCGAGAGCACTTCGTAATGGAGAGCCAACCGGAGGAGGAAGCCGAAGCGGTGATGACGGCCTTCTTGCAGCAATTTTACCAGGACGCGGCCCAAATCCCGCCGGAGATCCTGCTGCCGACGCAGATCGCCGAGGCCGCGGTGCTGGAGCAATGGCTGCGCACCAAGCGCGGGGATGTGGTTTATCTGACCGTGCCGCACCAAGGGCCATCCAAAGAGATCCTCGACCTGGCTGCGACCAACGCCAGTGAGACGTTGCGGATGTTGCAGGCGCAGTGGGCGATGGACAAGCTGCGCAGCGAGTCCGCCCTGGCGGAACTGCAAGCGGCGCTCGAGCTGCCGCGACAGCCGGCGCGCCTGGAATGTTACGATATTTCCACCACGCAAGGCGTCGAGGTCGTGGGTAGCATGGTCGTCTTCGAGCACGGGGTGCCGAAGAAAAGCCACTACCGCCGCTTCAAGATCAAGACAGTGGAGGGGCAGGATGATTTCGCCAGTATGCGCGAGGTGCTGACGCGCCGCTTCGACCGCTGGCGGCGCATCACGGCGGGCGAGCTCATCGGCGCGCGGGGAAATCAGGCCTGGGCCAAGCTGCCCGATCTGCTCGTCGTGGATGGCGGCAAGGGACAGCTGGGAGTCGCAATGGAGGTATTGCAGGCGTTCGGCCTGGAGGAACAAGTACCCGTGGTCGGGCTGGCAAAGCGCCACGAGGAGCTCTTCCGCCCTGGACGGCCCAAATCGCTGCGCCTGGACCCCGCAGCGCCCGCGATCCTGCTGCTGCGCCGGCTCCGCGACGAGGCGCACCGCTTCGCCATCACCTATCACCGCCAGCGGCGCCAGAAGCGCGGGCTGGCCTCGCAGCTGGATGAGATTCCGGGGATCGGGCCGGTCAAGCGTCGCGCGCTGCTCAAACACTTCGGCTCGCTCCACGCCATCCAAACCGCCAGCGAGGAGGCGCTGATGCAGGTCGAGGGGATCTCCGTGGTGCTGGCAAGTGAGATCTGCCGCTTCTTTGCCGCGCAGGCCGCGAAAGAGACAGATGACAAAGCTTGATTCATGCTCTATAATGAGGTTAGATAAGTTTCACTTACGCACGTCGTAGGGAGTACAGAGTGGTTCTCGATCCATCAACCATAGTGACAGATATCAAAGCGCTTTTGAGAGAGATGATCGCTTGGGCGCAAAATCAGGAAGAGATCCTTGCTTTATACCTCTACGGTTCTCAGTTGTACGGTCGCGTCCATCCAATGAGCGACATTGATGTCGCGCTGCTGGTAGCGCCAGAACTCTCTAAGCATCAACTATGGCGCTTAGAGGACCGCTATGCTACCCGATGGCCCGAAGTGGTAGATCTTCACCTTTTGAATTTGGCCCCCTTAGCCTTTCGCTTTGAAGTCACAGCCCAAGGACAACGGTTGTGGGCGCGCGATCTTGAAGCTGTCGCAGCTTGGGAATCTTTGGTCTGGCGGCGTTATTGGGATGTAAGCCCTCGACTGAAGCGCCATTGGCGAGAGCACGTCACGCAAATCATGGAGCACAAAGATGAACTTGAACGTCAGCAGTATCAGACAGCGCTCGCAAAAGTTAGAGCAGTACATCGCCGAGTTAGAGAAGCAGCAAGCGGTTACAATCGAGAACCTCAAGAGTGATTTTACCCGCCAACTGGCAGTAGAACGCGCCTTCCAGGCAGCCATTGAAAGTTGCACCGATATTGCTACCCATATTGTCTCGGTTTACCGACTCGGGCACCCGCAAGAGAGTCGGGACGTGTTCCGTTTTCTAATCGAGGCCGGCTATTTAGACGCGGCATTTGGGGAAGCTATGATAGCCCTGGTAGGATTCCGCAACCGCATTGTCCACCTGTATTGGGATGTTGATGTAGAACGTTTGCATCAATACCTTCAAGAAGACATTGGATTGCTACGCCAATTCCATGATTTCACCTTACAGATTCTAGAAGCCGAAGAGACACTCTGATCATATTTAACCGGCACCGAATGGAACATGGGGGCGGATTCCATTGAGAAATCCGCCTCCGCGCCGGCACTACAGCAACCGCGATTTTTCCGTCTGCCGTGGCGTCTTGACCACCAGGAAGCGGAAGACGGCCTCGCTCTCGTTCCACAAGCGATGGGGAATGCGCGCCGGGCTGACGACGAGCTGATCCTGTTGCACAGGCTGCTGCTCCCCGCCAATTTCCACCACGCCCTCGCCCTCCAGCCCATAGAAGAAGGCATCCACCGGCGTGAGATGCAACTTAAGCGCCTCACCCGGCTGAAGCGTGATCATCACCACTTGCACATGCTCGGTGCTGTGCAGCTCCCTGACGCTCACGTTGTGCGCGTTAGGCGCCTCTTGAACGGTCTTGCTGTCAATGATCTCCATGACTTTCTCCTTGTAACAGTGTGGTATCAAACTACCAATGCCGCCATATCGCTGGCGAACAAGCCCAACCGATCTCCAGGCGCGACCGGCAGATCGGCATCCCAATCCCAGACATCCTGCTGGGCCTGCTGATAGCGCAGCCAGGGGGCCATGGTGTTGTGCGTTGCCAGCAGGTTCCCATTGTGGAAGACGTGATAGAGCTCCTCCAACGGAATACCTGCCCGGCGCAACAGCATCATCACCGTCTCACCGGCCTGTGGCTCCAGATGGATGACAGTCTCCTCGGCGGCGCGTGCGCCTGGGACCAGGCGACGCAATTTTCCATACAGATGAATTTCAACCATCGTGTCCTCCTACTCGTCCAGCAGCCGCCGCTCGCCTTCCAAAGCGCGAAGCGGCGTCAGGTTCTGGCTGACCTCGAGCGCGCCGCGATAGGCACCATCGGCGTCGCGCAGCGCAAAATAGCGGATGTGAATGAACATGCCCGCCATCTGGATCCAGAACTCGGCGCTGTCGCGGGTTCCGGCGCGGAAATCATTGAGGATGCGCTGCACACGATCCACGCTCTGCGGCGGGTGGCAGTTCTGCACCGCGCGCCCGATGATGGATGGCGTGCGCGGGAAGATGCGCTCCGGCGTCTGCGAGAAATAGCGCACCGTGTCCGTCTCGTCCACGAAAGTGATATCCACCGGCAGCGCCTTGAGTAGCAAGTCGAGCTGGGCAGGGCTGAGCGCGCCCACGCTGAGCGGGATCAGCCCCCCGGCCACGCCGACCGGCGGCGCAGCAGCCTCGACCTGCTCCTGCTCGCGAGGGTCAAGGCGCGGCTGCCATTGGTTGCCGGGCCGGGCGTAGCAGTAGCCGATCTCGTCGCCCTGCGCGCGAATCGCGGCCCACTCCACCTCCGTCAGCCGTTCCAGCGCCGCCGGAAAGAGAATCTTCTCCTCCTTGTAGACCATGTCGCGGATGGCCTGTGCCAGCGGCAGGAAGAGCGCATCTATCTGTGCCGCCAACTCCGCTGACGGCATATCCTCGGCGCCCGCCAGCAGCGCCGCGAGCGCCTTCCACTGGGCGCGGATCTCATCGTGGACGCCCCACATCACCTTGGTGGGGCCGGAGAAGCCGGTGCGCTCCAGATAGGCGAAGAGGATGTTCTCCTTGCGCAGATAGTGCTGGTCATACTCACGGAGTTTGTCCACCGCCGCCCGCGCCGCCGCGAAGGTCGCCGCGTTGGGCAGATTTTTTACGTCCTCCAGCGCCTCCGCCAGCGCATCGAGCACACGCTGCACGCCGAGGTTCTCGGCGCGGTAGGTGAAGACTGGGTGGCCCGGCACGGTCTCCGGCGCGCGCTGCTCGTCCAGCGAGTCGCGGAAGACGGCGACGTGCAGGTCGCACAACGGCTGAATCTCCGCCGGATCAAGACCCTCCTCCACCAACGCCTGCTCAATGCGGATGATCTCATCCGGGCCGACGTCCTCCAGCAGCGCCGCGAAGTCCGCCTTGACTTCATCCGGTGATTTCCCGGCGTGCAGCGCGCGGATAATAGCCTTCAGTTTGGCCTCGCGCTGGCTTTGGTTGTTGATAAACTCACTCATGATTATCCTCCTGTTGATCTGCCGTCCACGAATCAGGCCACAAATACAAGAATATAGGTGCTGTTATACATGACGCTTGCATCAGACGACAGCGCATTCGTGTATTCGCGCAAATTCGTGGACGGCCACCTTGGTTATTCCAGTATCGCTATCCCCACCCGCTCGCGCCACCAGTTGCCCAAGCCCCAGGTCATCCCGGCTTCGGTCTGCGCCAGCAGGACGAAGAGCAGCGCGTAGATGATGTGCTGGTCAATCAGCGGGTTCTGGGCAGGCGGCAGGTGCGCCGACCACATCATCAGCATCATGAGCGGACCGCCAACCCCGGCGATCTTTAGGCCGATGCCCAGGATTAACGCCAGTCCCAGTCCCAGAAGCCCAAACATGAAGAGCACGTTCACCACCGGCAGGCCGGCGATGCTCTGATAGAGGCCCGCCAGCGGCCCGGCGGTGGCAAAGGTCAAAAAGCCGTAGGTCGGCGAGCCGCCAGCCAACCAGGCGTTCTCCGGGGCCGTCGAAATGCCCAACCCCAGGAGTTTATCCAGGAAAGACCAGAAAAAGACCCACCCCAGACTAATGCGCAGTACAGCGAGTACATAGCGGGTTTTCTGATTCATCGTTTCCTCCGTACTTCCCTTTCCCTACGCCCCGACGGCGATAGCAGCCAGATCCGCCTCGACCTCGCCAATGGGCTTGATGTCGAAGTTATCCACCAACACCTTGACCACACCCGGCGAAAGGAACGCGGGCAGGCTCGGCCCCAGGCGGATGTGCTTGACGCCTAAGTAGAGCAACGCCAGCAGCACGATAACGGCCTTCTGTTCGTACCAGGCGATGTCGTAGGAGATGGGCAGGTCGTTGATGTCGTCCAGGCCGAAGGCGTCCTTCAGTTGCAGCGCGATGTAGGCCAGCGAGTAGGAGTCATTGCACTGCCCGGCATCGAGGATGCGCGGGATGCCGCCGATGTCGCCCAGATCGAGCTTGTTGTAGCGGTACTTGGCGCACCCCGCCGTGAGGATGACGTGATCCTGCGGCAGACCCTCGGCGATTTGCGTGTAATACTCGCGGCTCCGCTGACGGCCATCGCAGCCTGCCATCACCACAAAGCGGCGGATATCGCCCTGCTGCACGGCGTTGATGACCTTGTCGGCCACGCTCATCACGGTAGCGTGGGCGAACCCGGCGGGAATCGCCCCGTCTTCGAGGGCCTGCGGCTCGGCTGAACGCTGCGCCATCTCGATAAGCGGAGTGAAGTCCTTCTGCTGCCCCGGCTCCCGGTCGGGGATGTGCGGGCAGCCGGGCCAACCGGCCAGGCCAGTGGTGAAGAGGCGCTCCCTGTAGCTCTCTTTCACCGGGACAATACAGTTGGTTGTCATCAGAATGGCCCCGCCGAAGCTCTCAAACTCCTTGGCCTGATGCCACCACGAGCCGCCGTAGTTCCCAACGAAGTGCGGATACTTCTTGAAGGCGGGATAGGCGTTGGCGGGCAGCATCTCGCCGTGGGTGTAGACGTTGACGCCCGTGCCCTCGGTCTGCTGAAGCAACTCATCCATGTCGCGCAGATCGTGACCGCTGATGAGGATCGCCGGGCCGGGCCGCACGCCGAGATTGACCTGGGTCGGCTCCGGGTGGCCGTAGCGCCCGGTATTGGCCTCGTCGAGCAGGCGCATGGCCTCCACCCCCATCTCGCCAGCCTTGAGCACCAGGCCCACCAGATCAGCGGCGCTCAGGCTGTCATCCAGGGTGGCGTCCAGCGCCTCCTGCATGAAGTGCAAGAGCGCATCGTTGGTGTACTCCAGCACGTAGGCGTGCTCGGTGTAGGCCGCCAGCCCCTTGAGGCCGTAGATCAGCAGTTCCCGCAGCGAGCGGATGTCCTCGTCAAGGTCGGGATCGGCCAGAACGCCCACCAGCTGCCCCTTCATCTCCAGCACGTTGGCATCGTAGGTCTTGGGGAGCCAGGTTGCCGCTTCGGGCAGGCCATCGCCGCAGGCATCCGCGCCGTGGAGGGCGCGACATTGCGCCTGGGCGCGCTCGCGCAGCGCCTCGCGGCGCTGAATCGCTTCCTCGATCCAGGCCACATGCACCGCCGGATCGAAGTTGACATTGGTGATGGTCAAAAAAAGCGCCTTCGCCACGAACAGATCGGTCTCCGGGTCCACAATCCCCAGGTTCGCGCGTCCCCGCACGCCCCAGAAGGAAATTCCCTTGAGCGCCCAGATTAGCAAATCCTGCAGGTTCGCCACCTCCGGGGTCTTGCCGCAGACGCCACGCACCGTGCACCCCTCATTCTTGGCCGCTTCCTGACACTGATAACAGAACATATCCATCATAACCTCCTCGTAAATTAGCGCGTATTGTTATCTGATGCAGCAGGAGCAACGACGAACTCGTAGGCCAGGGTAATCGCATCCTCCGGGCAGAGCTCCTCGCACAGGCCACAGTAGGAGCAGTCCGCAGGCCGCACAATCACCGGACGGCCCGCGAGCAGTTCAACGGCCTGCGTGGGGCAATAAGTCACACAATGCCCACAGCCCGTGCAGCGCTCCAGGTCAATCGTCGGCAGCCATAAATCCATCGTCATCTTCCTCCGCATCAGTAGCCATAGCATACCACGCGGGGGTCAGGGAGTCTGTGACTTTAGTTACAAAGCGAGTCAGCGAATCCGGGGGCAGCAAAATCCAGGTCACTCGTGGTTGTAGTTCACAGCTCCGCCTCGCGTTCGAGGGCGGCGTGATCCACCACGGTAATGCGCTGGCGCTCCGCCTTGAGCAGCCCTTCCTTGACGAAGGCCCGCAGCGTGCGGCTCACCACCTCGCGCACGCTGCCGATGTGCGCGGCGATCTCCTCGTGGGTCCAACGGGCCGGCAATTCGGCAGCTTCTTGCTCGAGCAAGAAACGCGCCAGCCGCCCCCGCACCGAATACAGCGCCAGGTCACTCGCCAAGCCGGTGAGATGCGCCAGCCGTTCGGCAAAATCGGCGAGGAGCACCTGCGCCAGATCGGGCCACTCGCGCAGCAGGCGGCGGAAATCGGCGGCGTGGAGGAGGAGCAAGGTCACATCGTTAAGCGCCTCGACGCTGGCGGCGTTCAGTCCTGCGGACTGCAAGGGGGGCGCGATGTTGAACGCTTCCCCCGGCCCCAACTGCACGAGCACCTGCTGGCGGCCCTGCGGCGACATCCGATAAACGGAGACCTCGCCCGCGAGGATGAAATAGGCCGCCTCGCAGAGGACGCCTTCGAGCAGTATTAATGCACCGGCAGGATAGCGGCGCTCGATAGCCGCTTCCGCGATGCACGCCAATGCCGCATCGGGCAGCTCGGCGAAAAGCGCGATCTGCCGCAACGTGTCGGAAGCAAAGGTCGCCATAGCGCCTGGGGATGGGCAGGAGACCCCTCGCCCATCCCCAGATCCCCTATCAGCTATTCCAGCGCGCGGGTGGCTAGCGCCTGCTGCACGTGCGCGATGAAGTCATCCACTGAAAGCACGCCCAGCTGCCGGTTCTTGCCACGCAAGCGGACAGCGACCGTGCCGGCTTCCGCCTCCTGATCGCCGACGACCAGCATGTACGGGACCTTCTGCAGCTGCGCCTCGCGGATCTTGGCGTTCATCCGCGACGCCGACGCATCCACATTGACGCGGATGCGCGCCTGGCGCAGCTGCTCCTCGACCTGACGGGCGTACTCGATGTGCCGGTCGGCGATGGGGATCACCCGCGCCTGCTCCGGGGCCAGCCACACCGGGAACGCACCCGCGTAGTGCTCCACCAAGATGCCGAAGAAGCGCTCGATGGAGCCAAGCAGCGCGCGATGCACCATGTAGGGGCGGTGCTCGGCACCATCCTCGCCCACGTAGGTCATATCGAAGCGCTCCGGCAGGTTAAAGTCGAACTGGATCGTCGTCAACTGCCACTCGCGGCCCAGCGCGTCCCGGATTTTGAGGTCAATCTTGGGGCCGTAGAAAGCCCCGCCGCCCGCATCCACCTCATAGGCGACCCCCTCGGCCTCGATGGCCCGCTGGAGCGCGGCCTGCGCCTGCTCCCAACGCGCGGGTTCGCCCACTGCCTTCTCCGGGCGCGTGGCAAGATAGGCCTCGATCTCCTCAAAGCCGAAGGCGTGCAACATCTCCAACGAGAAGCGCAACACGCGCAGCACCTCAGCCTCGATCTGCTCCGGCGTGCAGATGATGTGCGCATCATCCTGCGTGAAGCCGCGCACGCGCAACAGCCCATGGAGCACGCCGCTCTTCTCATAGCGGTAGACCGTACCCAGCTCCGCCCAGCGTAACGGCAGCTCGCGATAGGAGCGCAAGCTCGTCTTGTAGATCATGATGTGGAAGGGGCAGTTCATCGGCTTGATGAAGTACTCCTGGCCGTCCACGTCCATCGGCGCGTACATGCTCTCGCGGTAGAAATCGAGGTGGCCGGAAGTATCCCACAGCCACGCCTTGCCGATGTGCGGCGAGTAGACGAAATCATAGCCGCCCTCGAGGTGCTGGTCGCGCCAGAAGTCCTCGATGGTCTTGCGCATCATCGCGCCTTTGGGATGCCAGTAGGCCAGACCCGGCCCGGCCTCCTCGTGGAACGAGAGCAGGTCGAGATCGCGAATGAGCCGGCGGTGATCGCGCTTCTTCACCTCTTCCAGCCAGTCGAGGTATTCGCGCAGCTCCTTGGGGCTTTCCCAGGCCGTGCCGTAGATGCGCTGAAGCATGGGGCGGTCGGCATCACCGCGCCAGTAGGCCCCGGCGACGTTGAGCAGCTTAACGGCCTTGGGGTTGATCTCGCGGGAGTTTTCCACATGCGGCCCCCGGCAGAGATCAACGAACGCGCCGCTCTTGTAAATCGAGAGTTTGGGCGTCTCCGTCTTCTCGCCGTACTCGTCGGTGCCGCGCTCCAGGATGTCGTGGATCAGCTCCAGCTTGTAGGGCTGATCCGCGAAGAGCGCCTCACCCTGCTCTGGCGCGATCTCCTCGTAGACGAAATCATGCCTCTCGGCGAGCAGCTCTCGCATCCGCTCCTCAATTTCCGCCAGGTCCTCCTCGGTGAGCGGGCGTGGCAGATCGAAGTCGTAGTAGAAGCCATGCTCGATGGGCGGCCCGATGGCGACTTTGCCGTCGGGGAATTTTTCCAGCACCGCAGCCGCCATCACGTGCGCGGCGGAGTGCCGAATACGATACAGTTTACTTTCGTGATAAGCTTCGGGACTCATGGATTTCATCGCTTTTCCTCCTTGTTACCTCTACGCAAAAACGCCCCGGTTCCTCTTGGGACGCGGGGCGCACGTGGTTCCACCCAAGTTCGCAAGCCAGTTTTCTGGCTGCGCACTCTTACGGCTATAACGGGCCTACCCGGAAATCTATACTCGGCCTCGGCCTTTCCAAATTTCACTCGCGGGGGGTTTTCGCCGGGTTGGGGTGGAAAAGGCTCTCAGTCGCTGACCCTCTCTCCCTGTCACCTGCTGCCGGGTACTCGTCCCGCTCAACGCAGTAACATCTTCAACTGAGTATGATTATATCCCCAACGCGGTCGAATGTCAAGAAAATCCGGTGATTTTCGCGCAAAATTGCCCTAATCCGCCATTTGTGGATTGCGCAAAGGTCTTTTTTCGTGTAAAATGAAGGTAGAGATGTGGCGCGCCTCTTGCGATATGAAGATAGTGAACCGCAAGCACCCAGCGCTACACACGGGAGCCTCCTCTTACCTGCAATCAAGGAGGATTGGCATTTTTTCATGTATTATTTTGGCACACAGTTCAAATAAACGCTAACAAGATTAGCATAGGCGAGAGAAATGAAACACGCAAGTATGATTTTAAGAAAAATGGCGCTCGTCTTGATTCTCGCCACGCTCTTGGGCGCTCTCCCACAGCAGCCCGCCCTGATGCAGCAGGATGGAGAACGCTTCCGTTACTTTGAGGAGACGGGGCACTATGTGCGCGGCGTCTTTTTGGATTTCTTCGAAAGCCGTGGCGGCTTGAGAATTTTCGGGTATCCCATCACCGAGCCATTTGTTGACCAGGGCTTTCTGGTGCAGTATTTCCAAAACGCGCGCATGGAATGGCATCCCAACAATCCCGATCCCTACAAGGTGCAGCTGGGCCTCCTGGGCGACGAGCTCCGCTACCAACAACCGTTCGTGCCACGCCCACAGTTCTCCTCCCGGCGGCGGGTCTACTTCCCCGAAACGGGACATACCGTCGCCTACGCCTTTCTCGATTACTTCAACGCCAACGGCGGCATTGATATCTTTGGCTATCCGATCTCCGAGATGTATTTCGAGGACGGCACAATCGTGCAGTACTTCCAACGGCTCAAGATGGAGTGGCACCCACAGGACAACGTCAATCCGGTGCAGATCGGCAATTTGGGAGAGCTCTATGTGAGCGTCTACCGCAGCCGAATGCCGCAGGAGGCCTTTACCCGCCGGTCGCCCATCCCTACCGCCGACACAACCCCCGAACCCATCCAAACGCCCCGCGTCACGGCCCTACGCGCGGTCGTCTCACTGCGGTACTCCGTGATGGGGCAACAGGGCGACCAGACCGTCTCTGTGCTGGTCACTGATAATACGGGGGCAGCCTTGCCAGAGGCGCAGGTTGATATTCGCTTTATCAGCCCTTCAGGCGCGACGCTAGGCTCCCGCACGGGTCTCCGCACCGACGGGCGGGGATTTGTGCGCGCAGAGATTCCCGTGACGGGCGGGCGCACTGGCGAGCAAGTCGTCGTACAGGCCGATGTGCGCTACAGCAATCTCACCACTAACGCGCAGAATATCTTCTTGCTCTGGTGGTGAATCGAGCTGACAACAAGCGCGCCGCGCATGTTTGAAACGTGCGCGGCGTGTGGTTTATAGTGACGAGCACTTTCACTCATCGGTTGATTTAGCTTCTCCCAGTCCCAAGCGGGCCTTCAATCGCTCGAACCAACTCTCTTTACGCTCTTCGAGTCTCCCATCTGAGCGCAGTTGGCGCAATCGCCCCACGGCCCGGCGTAATTTCTGCATACGAATGACTTGATTCTCTTTAGACTCTTTCTCTGTCATGCTCGTGCTCTCCTCGAATCCTGCATCACCGCCATTGTAACCCCAACTGGCTACAAGGCAACCGCTATGCGCATCAGCGCGCATCCGGCGTGGAGGCAAACATATACCCTACCCCGCGAACATTGAGGATGTAGCGCGGCTTCTTAGCGTTCGGTTCCAGCTTGCTGCGCAGCCGCCGAATATGTACCCGCACGATGGAGCGCGCGCCCCAGGGGTCGGCCTCGTAGCCCTGCGCGCACCGCACCAGTTCCTGCGGCGTGCAGACCTCATCAACACGGGCCATCAGGCACTCCAACAGGCGGAACTCGGTCGGGGTCAGGTTGACCGGCTGCTCGCGGAATGTCACCAGATGTTTGGCGCGATCCATCAAGACCTCATCTACCTGTAAAAAGCGCTCCTCATCCAGGCCGCCGGTCGTCGCCACGCCCGCTTCGCCGGAGCTCGCCACCAGTTCCTCGACGGTCTCCTGTAACCGCTCGACCAGCACGCGGCGATGCCGCTCCTTGACAAGTTCGTTCAGCCCGCGCTTGACCGCCGCCAGGATATCCTCCACCGGGCACGGCTTGAGCAGGTAATCGTAGGCCCCCTTGCGCATCGCCTGGATGGCGGTCTCAAGGGTTCCGTAGCCGGTGATCAAGATCGCCACGATGTCAGGAGAGTGGGCGTGCAGCCCCTCCAACACCTGCAACCCATCCATCCCCGGCAATTTGAGGTCGAGGACGGCCAAATCGAAGGGCGTCTCCGCTGCCTGTACCAGCGCGAGCGCGTCCTCGCCAGAAGCGGCCAGATCAACGTAATAGCCCTCTAGCCGCAGCAGTTCCGCCAGCGTGATGCGTTCAGCGGGCTCATCATCAACCACGAGAATACGATTCTGCGCCATTCATCCTCCTTCTCGATACCTGGGCAAACGCACGATAAAGGTCGCGCCCCTACCCGGCGGGTTTTCCACATCTATTGCGCCCCGGTGACGCTCAACGATCCGATAGCTGATAGCCAAGCCCAACCCCGTTCCGGTGGGCTTGGTGGTAAAAAAAGGCTCAAAGAGATGCTCGCGCACCTCCGGCGTGATGCCCAATCCACTGTCCCGAAAGGCGGCGACCACTTGCTCGCGCTCGGGGTGATAGGCCGTCCCCACCCAGAAAGTGCCCCCCTCCGGCAACGCCTCGATGGCGTTGATGATGATGTTGAGGAAGACCTGCGTGAGCTGATTGGGCGTCCCCCAGACCAACAGCGGTTCGGCGGCGAGATGCGCCACCACCTGGATTTTGGCCTGTTGGAGGCGCTTGTTAGCAATCGCCAGCGCATCTTCCACGGATTTGTTGATGTCAATGGCCTCCATCACGTCGGAGGCCGGGCGATAGAAATCGAGCATCCGCCGGACGATCTGCACCAGACGATTGATCTCCTGTTGAGCCAGGCCCAAATAGCGCCGCTGATCGCTCTCGCTGAGGCTAGGATGCAGCGAGAGGTGGAGGCTGTTCTGGATCGCCTGCAACGGGTTGTTGACCTCATGCGCGATGGAAGCGGCCAGCCGTCCTACGGCGGCCATCTTTTCCGCCTGGATCAACTGGCTCTGGGAACGCTCCAATTCATCGGCGAAGGCGGCGAGCTCCCCGTAGAGGCGGGCGTTATCCACCGCAATGGCGACCATCGCCGCGATGTGCCGCAGCAAGGGCACCGAATCCACATCGAGGCTCCCCGCTTGGCCCAACACCACGAGCAAGCCGACGGTCTCCTCGTGCGTCATCAACGGCACGCAGAGGAGATCGAGCGGCCCCATCTCCAATGCGGTCTGCCAGAAACCCGTAGGCACGGCGGTCTGCAACACCGGCTCGAATGTTGCCAGCGCCTTGGCGATAGCGCCCTCCTCGGCCACCGGCACCACGCGGCCTTCCAGCCACGTTCCCTCCGGGCTGCGCGCGGTGCGGATGACCCAGGCGCCCATCTCCTCATCGTTAAGCACGAGGGCCAGCGCGTCGGCCTCGACGACCCGCTCCAACCCTCGAAGCGCCAACATCAGCACTTGATCCAGATCGAGGCTGGAGGAGACGAGCCGGTTGATCTCGTTGAGGGCAGCCAGCTCCTGGTTGCGCTGGCGCAGCAGTTGTTCGGTGCGGCGAATCCGCAAGACCACACCGATGCGCGCGAACAATTCCTGGGGATCAAAGGGCTTAGTGACGTAATCATCGGCGCCCATGCGCAGGCCGCGCGCTTTGTTGACGACCGAGTCGAGCGCGGTGATGAGGATGACGGGGATCTGTTCCAGCAGCGGATCAGCCTTCATGGCCTCCAAGATGCGGAAGCCATCCGCGCCGGGCATCACCACGTCCAGCAAGACCGCATCCACCTCGCGGGCGGCAGCGACCTCTTCACGCAACAGGTGCAGCGCGGTCTCGCCATCGCTGGCGACGAGCACGCCACAGGGCAACATCTCCAGCACTTCCTGGACTAATTGCACCATCTCTGGATCATCATCAACGATTAGTACGCGCGGGTCCATTGTCATCAGCCACCTGTTGTGTTAGCCCCTTGCTAACTTAGAGTATAAACCGAGTTGGGGAAATTGAAAGCGCGCCAGCCAATGGTGTGCAGCACTCACTCCGCACTCCTACACTGAACGACTACAAAAAATCAGGGACAGGGATTGCACCCTGCCCCTGAGACACATTGCTTGTGCGTCACAATCGCACGCTTACGGCAGATCAAATGCCTCGATGTTCCACATTTCGGAGGTCTCGGTGGAATCGAGCGACAACCCGATCACCCCTAGGCGAGCTGCCACCATCCGCAGGTGCAGATAGAGCGGGATCACGGGCAACTGCTCGGAGAAGATGCGTTGCGCCTCCAGATGGCCCTCGATGTAATCCTCCGTGCCGGGCAGCGATTCCAGCGCCAGACGGCAGGCCGCGTCATACGCCTCATTGGAGAAGCCGGTATTGTTACCACGATCCTCCCAGCCGTTTTCTGCGGAGGGGGTCTGCCACGAGGCATAGAGCTCACAGGGCGGTTCGACATCGCCGCGCCAGGCAAACGAGCCCATATCGAAGCGCCGGCCAAACAGCGGGCCGGTCGGCCCCTCGGCAAACCACTCGGCAGTGGGCAGGCTCTGCAGGTTGACCTCGATGCCGCACGCCTCCAGGTTCTGCTGGAAGAACTGCATGTACTGCATCCGCTCCGGCACGGCATTGGAGGTCCAATTGAAGGCCAACGGTGTGCCATCAGGAATACCTTCGATATCCTGTGCCACACGCGGGCCTTCACCATCATCCACCCAGCCCAATCCCTCCAGCAAAGCCATCCCCGTGGCAGGATCGTACTCGTAAGTGGCGAGGCGTTCATCCGCATACAGGGGATGTTCGGGCGGGACATAAGAATCGGGCACGACCGAGCGCCCATAGAGCAGCGTATCCACCACGCCCTGACGATCCAGGCAGTGCGCAATCGCGCGGCGTAGACGGACGTCCCCGAAGAAGTCAGGGCGGTCGTAGTCGCCCACTGGGTTGATGCCGAAATCCACATGCTCCCAAACCGTATCGGTGACGAACAGCAGCTCCAGCAAGCCGCGCTCCTCCATTTGGAGAAGTATCTCGGCCTGAGCACTCAGGGGGACATCGTGGGTGATGATGTCACACTCGCCGGCCAGGAGCTGCACCACAGCCGCGTTGACATCGGGGATGAAGCGGAAGATGACGGCATCGAGGTAGGGCAAGCCTTCGCTGGCGCGGAAGTAATAGGGGTTCCGCTCAAGAATGATATGCTCGCCGGCCACCCACTCTGTGACCACGAACGGCCCCCAGCCCAGCGGCATCCGGGAGGATTCGGGGGCGGTGAGCAGCTCGCCGGCGGTGTAGCCCAGTTGCTCCTGCCAGAGACGGCGGGGAAGCGGCGACCAGAAGTTGGTGTAGTAGAGATTGTCAATATAGCCGGGCAGCCCCGTCCAAACGACCGTCTGTCCATCCACAGCCTCGTAGGAGGCTGTGCGCTGATAAATGTAGCGGGAAGCGACCGCATCGGGATCGCCCACGATCTCGTAGCTGTAGACGGAGTCATCGGCGGTAACGGCGCTGCCATCCGACCAACTCACATCCTCCCTGATGACAAACCACGCGGACATCTGATCCATCTGGACAGGCTCGCCATCGAATTCGATCTCGCAATCGGGCGCGCGGCAACCCGCAGGGCGCACCCGCACGCCCTCCGAGAGCTCCACAACGACATCCTCGGCGTTGACCACCCAATCCCCCGCCTGCACGATCACCGTGACAATCGTAGCATCGCCATCCTCAAGACTGGGGAGCTTTTCCAGAATGACCGATTGGTAAGCGTAGGTGCGATTGTCAATCGGGCCGTCGTAGAGCGCCTGCCAAATGTGTTGCGCTTCCTGCGCCGCGCTGCCGTACAGGTACAGGCTCTCCGGCTCCCGGCTTTGACAGATAACCAGGACCTTCGGCTCAGGCGGAGGCGGCTCGGGTGTGGGCGTCTCAGGAACCGGCGTCGGCGGGACCTCGGCTGCGGGAACTTCGGTCGCCGGCGCTTCCGTCACCGGCGCTTGTGTTGGCGCGGGGGTACACGCCACCAACAATAGACTCCCAAGCGTCAACATACCTACCAAAGCCATGAATTTTCTACCAAACATTATTTCCTCCAAAAGTGAACGAATCGGCGAGTCAGCGAGAGTAAAATACGAAATACGCAATACCACCCTTGCCGCTTGCGACTTACGTTTCACGTCTCGCTCACCCATTGTAAAGCAATCCCCGAAAAGTCAAGCGCATGGTCGCCAAAATTTCGCGTTACACACAAAAAAGCCGAGAGCGCAGAGTGCGCGCAGTGCGCTGTAACTCTACGCTCTCGGCTATAAGTTATTGCCAGACTTGTCCGTCTTAGACTGTCACCGCTCTATATCTTTTCTATAAAGACGGGCGTACATCGCCGCGCCAATCAGCCCCATGACCAGCCCAAATGTCGAAGCCAGATAGGAGATCATGCTCAAGATGAAGCTCGCTGGAATCAGCTGCAACACCATGAGCCAGGGCAAGACGGCGCCCAGCACGACCAAGAATAGGCCAACGAGTATCAATCTAAGCGGACTAAACCACATTACTTAAACAGCCAACAGGCAACCAGGTGATGCGGCTCCGGCTCAAAGTGCGGCGGCTGCTCCTTATCGCACAGCCCCTCCATGAAGTGGGGACAGCGCGGATGGAATCGGCAACCGGAAGGCGGATTGACCAGACTGGGCGGTTCGCCCGGCGGCACATCCCGGAACCTCGTCGCGTTGTCCGCATCAGGATCCGAAGTCGCCGCCAACAGCGCGTGCGTGTAAGGATGGCACGGGTTGCGAATCAGATCGTTGATGAGCGACTTCTCGACGGCCTGGCCCGCGTACATCACGAAGACCCGCTCGGAGAAGTAGCGCACGGTGGAGAGGTCGTGGGTGATGTAGATGACCGCCAGGTTGTGGATCTCCTGCAAGCCGCGCAGCAGCTTGAGAATCTCCACCCGCACGGAAGCATCGAGCATCGAAACCGGCTCGTCCGCAACGATCAGCTTCGGCTCCAGGAGCATCGCCCGGCTGATCACAATGCGCTGCTGCTGCCCCCCGCTCAACATGTGCGGATACTTGGGCAGGAAGTCCTCGATGGGGGCCATCTTGACCTCTTCGAGCACCTTACGGATGCGCCGGTCTTGCTCTTCCCTGGATTTCACACCATTGATGATGAGCGGCTCGCGCAAGATCTTCTCGATGGTCATAAAGGGCGCTAACGCGCCGTAGGGGTCCTGCTGCACAAAGCCGATCTGCGAGCGGTACTCCCGGAGCGCCAGCCCCCGCTGTTTGGTAAGCTGCATCTTGTTGAAGGTAATAGTCCCATCCGTCGGTGTGTTCAACCCCAAAATCGTCTTCATCAGGCTGGTCTTGCCACAGCCGCTTTCGCCGACGATGGCGATCGTCTGACCATAATCGAGATCGAAGGTGATGCCATCCACCGCCCGCACATATCCGGCGTGCCCAAAGCCAAAGCGCCGCAGCTCAAACCAGACCCGCAGATCGTTGACGGAGAGCAGTACGCCGTTATCTTCCATACTTTCGTTTTCCATTGCCACTACCTCGTCCTGACCCTTTGCATTCACTTGAATGGACATAAATCAGCGCTCCTCTCGCTCACGTATACAACCAGCATTTGACCAACCGGCCATCCAGCTCGATCGTGGGCGGTTCTTCATCGCAACGATCAAAGCGCTTGGTACAACGATCAGCAAAGCGGCAACCGGTTGGAGGCATGAGCAGGCTCGGCGGTTGGCCGGTAATGAAGTCCGGCTCCTTATCGGTGCGCAGACGCGGCACACTGTCCATCAGCTTCTGCGAGTAGGGATGCAGCGGGCGGTCGAAGAAGCGGTGCGCATCGCTCCGTTCCACGATCTGCCCCGCGTACATCACCGCCACGCTGTTCGCCAACTCGCTGGAGGTGGCGATATCGTGCGTGATAAGGATGAAACTGATGCCCAGCTCATTCTTGATCTCCTTGAGCACATTGAAGATATTCGCCTGGGTCAAAACGTCCAGCGCCGAGGTCGGCTCATCGAGCACGATGAGGTCCGGCGAAGTCACCAGGGCCATTGCGATGGCAACACGCTGGCGCATCCCCCCGCTCAGCTCGAAGGCGTAGCGGTGCAGGAAGTCCTGGGGGACACCCACGTGCTTGAACATCTTGCTGGCCTGCGCCAGCGCCTCTTCCTTGCGCATCGCGTTGTGGATGATGGAAGGCTCGGCCACCTGATCGCCTACCTTGAGCACAGGATTCAGGGAGTTCATGGCCGCCTGCGGCACCATGGACATACGCAACCAGCGCACCTGACGCCGATACTGCTCGTCAGTCAGCGCCATCACGTCCTTGCCGTCCAGATAGACCGCGCCCTTGTACGTGTGGACATTGCGGGGCAACAGGCGCAAGATCGCCTTCGCCAGGGAGGTCTTGCCACACCCCGACTCCCCCAACACCACCACCGCTTCATCGCGGTGCAGCTGGAAATTCACGCCATCCACTGCGCGCACGACACCTTTGGTTGCGCGGAAGTGTAAGATAAGGTCCTGCACATCAAGTAACAGATCTTTTCGTTCAGCCATGACTATACCTCCCTCAGGCGGGGGTTGAAGATACGATCCAGCGCGAAGCCCAACAAAGCAAAGGCCAGGCCCACCACCATCAGGAGCACCGCCGGCTGCAACACCCAATAGTATTGCCCATTGTGCAGCGCGCCATTGGAACGCGCGTCATCAATCAACTTACCCCAGGTCGGCAGAATCGGGTCGCCGATCCCCAACACCGCCAGCGAAGCCTCAAGGAAAACGTAGGCGGGGATGGCGGACACCAGGCCGGGAATCAGCACCGGGATGATGCGCGGAACGAGGTAGGAGATGATCAAACGCCAGTTGCTGGCCCCGTAAGCCTGCGCCGCCTCGATGTAGGGCGATTCCTTGACCTGCAAGAAGATGGCGCGATAGCCTTTGATTCCCGCGCCGAAGATACTCAACGCGATGACCCATCCCAGGATGACCCAGATACTACGCCCATTCTCAAAGAAGGTCCCCACCATAATGAGGATGGGCAGGAAAGGCAAGACCATGTTGATCTCGGTGATGCGCTGGATCAAGCCGTCCACCACGCCGCCAAACCAGACCCCGATCGCCGCGATGATCATCGTGGTGACGGTGGTGCCCAGGGCCGCGAGCAAACCAAAGGAAAGCGCGATGGGCGTGCCCCAGAGCAACGCCACGGTCAGATCGCGCCGCCGGTGATCGGTGCCTGCCAGACCATGGACCTGTCCATAGAGCACGAATCGAGCATCCAAGTCCGATTCCTCCTCGAAGACAACGCCCTCAACCCGCAACGTGTAGGTTCCCTTCACGACCGTGGGCGTCTCCAGATCAGGATCGGCAAAGAGGCCGATGCGCGGCTCAACTCCATCCAACCGGCGAACCAGCCGGTCATCCTGGTCAATGCGATAGGTCTCCGCGCTTCCGACGCTGATCTCGCCCAGCCGGATCGTCCGGCCATCGGGCGTGACCCAGGACATGGAGGCGTGCGGAAGGCGCTCCTCATACTGCGCGGTGAAAAAGACGCTCAGGGATTGGGGGAAGCCGTCGTAGTCATAATCGAAGGTGTACTCTATCGTCACATCATCCATATTTTCGGAGATGACCGAGGTGCTCTTTGTCACCCCCTCATCCCCCATCCTGAGCACCAACGTCTCTGGCTGTGTCTGCTCACGGAAGAGGTTTGTCCACGCCGGCGGCACGGTACGAGGATTATCGCCCCAGATGTCCTCGCCGCCGCGCCAGAGCCGAATGGCTTCACTGTAAGGGATGGCGATAATGGTATAGATCGCCATCCCAACCATTACCAGAATGATCGCCAAGCCGATGACCGCTGAGGGGTATTGACGAATATCCTTAAGGGTTTGAGTAAACCATTTCATTAGTGTGCTCCTCCACTACCCACGCGCACTCTAGGATCCACAATGGCGTAGATGAAGTCCAGGAAAAAGACGGTGAACGCCAGCAAATAGGCATAAATCACCGCCGATCCGACGATCACCGCAGTATCGAAGTGACCGATAGCCTGAAACAACAACCGCCCCAATCCCGGCCAGTTGAAAATCGTCTCCGCAATGATCGCCCCCTGCCACAGGGTGATCAACATCAGCGCGAAGTTGGTGATAATATTGGGCAACGTCGGGCGTAAGATGTAACGCCGCTCAACTTCCCGGTCAGAAAGGCCCTTCGCGCGCGCCAGCTCCACGTAATCCTCCATCGAGAAGATCAGGAAGAAGGTGCGCCAGCCGTAGACGCTGCCGAAGAAGCCGCTGACCAACCAGGCTGTTACCGGCAGAATCAGGTGCCGGCCGATGCTGAGCGCGCGCCCGACCAGATCTTGAGGCGGCGGCGCGGCCACCATCCCGCCGAAGGGCAGCCAGCCCAACACCGCGGCAAAGAGCAAAATCAGAAAAATCCCATAAAACCAGGCCGGCGCAGCGGAGATCGGCGAAAGGGCAATCACCAGCTTATCCAGTAAGCTCCCGTAATTACGGGAGAGATATAACGCAAAGAAAAGACTGACAAAAAAGAGCAGCAGGTTGGCCGTTGCCATATATAGCAACGTCGGCGGCAGCCGCTCCAGGATGATGTTGCTCACCAGGCGGGAGCCGCTGTCGCTCGACATAAACTGCGCGCGGCCCAGATTGAGCGTCAAGGCGCGATAAAGGAAGCGGAAACTGCGGATCAAAAAGGGTTGATTCAATCCCAAACGCTCTTCCTCGACCGAGATGTACTCCTCAATGATTTGGTTACGCTGTTCAGCAGGTAACTGGCGTATTTCCGGATCCATCCCCACGCTGATAGAAACCTGCTCGCGAATTTGTCCTTTGAGGATCCGATCCACGTATCCGCCCATATTGGCGATGAGGATGGTCAAATAGATACCAATGACAACGGCAATCAAGAGTGCTCCCAATTTGAGGCCGGAATAACGCAGCAACTTGAGTAGCATGTTGGAGGTGGAAGCGCTCTTCTGTGCTGGTTGTTCAACATCAGGCTGCACAGCTAGGGCATTTTCAGACATAATCGCAATTCTCTCTTTCTCTTGAAGACAACCTTAAGTGATGGGGGTGTGAACCGGGGGCGAGCAATGCTCGCCCCCGGCAGTACAGCCAAACCGCACTAAGGCGCGGTTACGAAGGAAAGGGCGTCGGTGCTGGGAACAGCCACCAGCTTAGATACCACCACGATCTCCAACCGGCTGGAGCCGGCGACGAGATCGCCCGTGACATCCGCACTGAGGACCACTTCCCACAGCCCGTCCTCGATCGCCGTGCCCTCGCCCACGTACGCCACCGAGCCGACAGCGTCGAGGACCAGGAACTTGACATTGTCAATGTCCGCGATGGGGTAAGGTGAACCATCGGGCAAATTGACAAAGACATCGTAGACCGCTTCCTCGCCAATGGTCACGCGACCAGGGCCATCCACCTCAACGTCAGCCAGGGGGGCCTCGGCGAAGCGCATCCACTTGTCGGCCATGTCGGGGTAGTCGCGGAAGCGCTGCAGCACAACCGTACCCTCGACGGGGAAGGCGCGCTCCAGGTAGAAGGGGCCGGTGCCGATCCAGAAGTGACCACGGCGGCGGAACCACTCAGCGTAGTTCTCGAAGCGCATCTGAATCTCGGCGGCATCCACGTACTGGCCCAGAGTGGGCGCGTAGGGGATCTCACCGGTCTCGAGGACTGTGTTCAGATTGGCCTCCAGGATGGCGATGGTGGGGCCGGCGATGTAGCTCAGGCGCTCCACTTCCAGCGCATCGGCCTTGCCGCCGCTGAAGGCAGCCTCTTCGTTCTCCTCAGCCATGAGACCGAGGGTCAGCATGTGCCAGGAACCCTGGCCCTGCGCGTAGTAGGGGTACCAGGTGGTGACGGTGTTTTCCGCATCCGGCTGGAAGCTGTTGGAGTAGGTCTCGATGATGAGCGGATCCTCGGAGACGATGCGCACGCCCCGGAAGGCGGCCATGAAGGAGTTGTAGGCGGGCACTTTGGCCGCGTCGTAGTAGGGGCTGGCTTCCTGCGCCCGGTCGAAGGAGAGGATCATGGCCATGATGACGTCGCCGATGGAGAAGGGGCTGCCATCGTGCCACAGGCTCTTCTCGTACAGGTCGGCTTCGTAGTAGACGGTGCTCATGCGCACCGCGGTCTGGGTCTCGGTGTAAACCTCGGCGGCGGTGAGGAAGCGCTGCTCCTCAGCATCCCAGGCAACCCAGGCGTCATCGGGGACAACGATTTCCGGCACGAAGTCCAGGCTGACCCAGTCGAGGGTCTGGACGATGGGCGTACCCTCTACCGCGACGACCTCAGCGCGCTCGACGCGCTGCGGGCGGTAAAGACCGGTGAAGGGGTCGGGCAGTGTTGCCATCTCGCCCGTCGCACGGATCAACATCATGTCGTAGATCCAGTTGCTGCCGTCGAGCGGGTTCCAGGCCTCGGTGAGGATGCTGGGCATCCCGATGGTCATGGAGCCACCGACCTCGCCCGCACGCTGAATGGTCACAGGCCAGAGCCAGGAGCCGCTCACCGCGCCGTACAGGTCAGCCGCCACACGCACTTCGGCGCGCGCGGGGGTCAGGGCGCCACGATCGGCCAGCCAGACGCGCGTGGAGTCTTCCAGTGACAGCCACAGCGCCTGCTCAAGCATATCACGGCGCTCTTCTAGCGACGCATAATCGGAGCGATCCAGCCGGTCAGCCAGGTCGTAGAACACCGGGTCGTTGACGTAGGCCTGCCACAGCGGCACGCCCAGGCCCATGTCGGTGTAGAAGAAGGCGAAGTTGTCGGCCAGGTTGCGGGGCACGACAGTGGTGATCCAGCCGCCGGTGTAGATGTGGAACAGACCATCGGCAGGGTTGCCGCTGATCCAGATCGGGGAAGCCTCGGCAGAGGTCTTGTAGTCGCGGATGACGGTGAAGCCGATGTCCTCAAGCTGGTTGCCGAGGTAGTCGCCCATATCGCGGCGCTCGTCCTCGACACGGATGAGGATATTGATTTCGACAGGCTCGCCGTTGTAGTACCAGAGGCCGCCCTCCATGGTCGCCCCCAGGGCTTCCATTTCCTCGCCGATGATCTCGGCAGCGCGCTCGGGATTGTAAGCGTACTCGAGCTCGATCGCGCGGATCACATCAGCCATCAGCGCGGCATCGTTGGAGGCGCTGTTGAAGCACGTCCAGCGCGCCGTCCCCAGCCCGCCCATGATCTCCTGAACCAGGTAGTTGCGGTCAATGAGATAGTTCATGGCCTCGCGCACGCGCGCGATAGCGAAGGGGTTCAGCTTGCCGGTGCTCTCGAAAACGGGGCCGACGGGGTTGAAGGTGAATTCGTTGTAGGAGCCGGAAGAGCGGAAGCCAGATAGCTCTGGTGAAGCGTTGACACGCGCCGCAACCTCAGGGTTGCCTACCGCAAAAGCGTAGAGGTCCATTTCACCTACCTCGAGGCGGGTGATGGCCTGATCGCTGGAAGGCTCCTCGACCACGACGATGGTGTCCAGCCATGCGCCCTGGCGCTCCACAACGGGGCGCTCAGGCTCAACGGGGGCCTCAACCGGCACCTCGACCTCAACCGGGACCTCGACCTCAACGGGAACCTCGACAGTCACGGTGATCGTCTCAGGGGTCGGCTGCGCGCAGGCAGACAACATCATAGTAACAACAATCAAGATGGCGAGCACAGCCGCCAACTTTTTCTGGGTAAACATAGTCTCCTCCTTAAACAGGTTTTATGTTAGATTTTGATCAACAGATTGGAGAAACTTTTCTTTTATAATCTTGTCGCTATCACCCCCTTTTTAAGTTGCCGACTTATGTCAGAGAAACCCCTTGTTCAAAACCACCTTACCATATTACAACAAACACCACAGAAAGTCAAACCAGGGGCTTGCAAGGGCCTACAGCACTTCGTGGCCCCGCAACACACGGCCCGGTTACACTCAGGCCATCAACAACGTCAACCGGCGTTGATTTTGCAACAATCCGGTAAACGCCAGCTCCCGAGCCTCGTAGGGGAAGAGTTCGCTCACGTCCAAGAGAACCGGCATGTGGCCCTGGTACAACCCCAACCGGCCCAAAAGTCGTTGCCAACGTGGTCGCGAAGGTTGCTGCAATTGCGCCCACAGGCGAATCGCCGCCGCTTCCGGCGGCACGACCTCCGCATAGGGCCGCAACCCCTCCCATAAGAGCGCGTCTATATCATCCTTGAAATTATGTGAATTCATAGGCCATCTCAGGCACCAAACGCTGACGCCGCGCCAGCGTCTCTCGCAGACGCTCACGGGCATAATAGAGCCGGGACTTGACCGTCCCCACCGGCAAATCGAGAATCTGGCTGATCTCCTCTAGGGGAAGATTCTCCAAATAAAAGAGCACCACCACCGCCCGATGCACCTCCGGCAAATCGGCGACCACTTCCTGAACCAACCGCACCGTCTCGCCCCGTTCAGTGTTGCGATCCGGTGCGGGGAAGGCCCCCTGAGAGCCGCTAAACCATTCCAAAATATCTTCCACCGGTTGCATCCACCGCCGCTTCTTGGCCCAATCGTAAGCGAGATTGACCGTTGCCCGATAGAGCCAGGGCGCTAAGGGGCGGGTCCCATCAACTTTCGCAGCGTAGGTGTGGAGGCGAATGAAACACTCCTGCAAAATATCCTCAGCGGCGCGCTCATCGTGCGTCACAGCGAGCGCCGTGCGATATACCAGATTCTTGTATTGATGGTAAAGCTCCCCCAAAGCCTCCAAATCCCCTGCCTGGAGCCGCTCGATCAGGTCGTTGTCCATTATTGCCTACCTCACGCTACTTTATATACTCGCGCTATCATCATCAGGTTCACATAAAGCCTGTTCAAATTGTACCAGAAAATCTCGATCTGCGGAGCTCAGCATCGCTCCTTGCAACAGCTCCGGGCGGCGGACGCAGGTGCGCAGCAGGGCCTGCTCCCGCTGCCAGCGGGCAATCGCCGCGTGGTTGCCGGAGCGCAACACCTCAGGGACCGCCCACTCACGGAAGAGCGGTGGGCGGGTGTATTGCGGCCCCTCCAACAGCCCGGTCGCGTAGGAATCCTGGCGCGCGCCCTCGTCGGCACCCAGCACGCCCGGCACAAAGCGCGCCACCGCATCCACCAGCACCATCGCCGCCAGCTCCCCGCCGGTGAGTACGTAATCGCCGATGGAGATCTCCGCTGTGACCAGATGCTCGCGCACGCGCTCGTCCACCCCCTCGTAGTGGCCGCACAGCAACACCAGCCGCGATTGCGTTGCCAGCTCCATCACCAACGCCTGCTCCAGCCGCCGCCCTTGCGGGGTGAGCAGGATCACCGGGGCGCGCTCCTCCCCCAGAATCGTCTCCACCGCCGCGAAGAGCGGTTCGGGCTTCATCACCATGCCGACCCCGCCCCCATAAGGCGCATCGTCGGTCAGCTGGTGGCGGTCGTGAGCATAATCGCGGATCTGATGCACGGCCACATCGAGCAACCCGCGCAGCAAAGCGCGCTTCAGGATGCTCTCCTGAAACGGCGCTAAGAACATCGCGGGGAAGAGGGTTAAGATGTCAATCCGCATTATCTACTATTGTACCTTAAAGAGCCTTGTTTTTGCAAGGGAAGAATTGCAAAATCGCCCCAGACAAATATAACCCGCCCGCTTAGGCCACGGCCCGTTGCCACAGCGCCGCCGCCAGCTCCCGCGAGCGGGCGGTGATCTCCGCCTCATCTAGCGTGAGCAGCTGGCGGTCGCGCATCAGCACCCGCCCCGCGCTGATCGTCGCGGTGATCAGCGACGCCTCGTAGCCGAAGAGGAAGTGCCAGGGCAGATTGCCCGCCGTCAACGGCGTGGTGGGATGATAATCCACCAGCACCAGATCGGCCTGCGCCCCCGGCGCGAGCACGCCCAGCTGCTGCTCCGGCCAGAAGAGGCGCGCCAGCTCCGCATTCGCGGCGTAGGCCAGCCGGAAGACCAGATCGCCGGGCATAGCGCGCGGGTCGCCCTGCGCCAGCTTATGCACCAGATAAGCGGCCTTCATCTCGGCGAACATATTGTTGCTGAAGCCATCGTTGCCCAGCGCCACCTTCACGCCCTCTGCCAGCAGCGCCTCGACAGGCCCAGTGCCCACGGCATTGTTCATGTTGGAGCGCGGCTGGTGTGTGACCCACGTCCCCGTCTCGGCCAACACCGCCATCTCGCTCGCGTCAACGTGGACCGCGTGCGCGACGATGGAGCGCGGCCCCAGGATGCCCGCCGCGTGCAGCCTGTGGATCACACGCAGCCCCGACTTGCGCAAACTGTCCTCCACATCCTCCACCCCCTCCGCCGCGTGGATGTGGAAGCCGGTCTCCAGCCCCTCCGCCGCAGCGACGGCGTCCGCCAACGTCTCATCGCTGAGCGTGAGCGAGGCATGCAGCCCAAAGGAGGCCGCCAGCTGCGGGTGCGGCGCGGCCTGCATCCGCCGCAGAAAGCGCGCATTCTCGGCGATGCCCGCCTGCGCGAGCGCCGCCCCGTCGCGGTCGGTCACCTCGTAGCAGAGCGAGGCCCGCACGCCCGCGCGCACCACCTCCTCCGCGATGATGTCGAGCGAACCGGCAATCGCGTGGGGGCTGGCATGGTGGTCAATCAGCGTTGTGGTCCCGTGGCGGATCGCATCGGCCAGGCAAACGAGCGCCGAATAGCGCACATCCTCCGGGGTGAGCTCTTTGTCCAGCCGCCACCACAGCCGCTCCAAAATCTCGCCGAAGCGGCGCGCCGGCGGGCCGGGGTAGGCCCAGCCGCGCGCGAAAGCGCCATAGAAATGCGTGTGACCACAGAGCGCCGCCGGCAGCGCCAGCTGCCCACCCGCATCCCAGCGGGGTTCGTCGGGATACTGCGCGGTCAAGGCAGCGGTCGACTCCACCGCGACGATGCGTTCGCCCTGAATCAGCACCGCGCCATCTTCAATCAACTGTGGCTCCGCGCCCAGCGTCGCCACCCGTGCATGTGTGATGAGCATATCAAACCTCCTAATGAGTCAGCGAGAATAAAATACGAAATACGCAATACGCAATACGCAATACGCAATACGCATTACGATCCCCTCACCCCTTCAACTGAAACCGTGAATCATTCGCCAGGGTGCGGCGCAGCCCTTCCTCCAACGTGACCCGTGGGATGTAGCCCAACAGCTTGCGCGCTCTGGTCAAATCCGCCCGCAAGCGCGAGACCCCGCCGCTTTCTACCTGGCTGTTGATGATATTGCTGGATGCCCCTGTGATCTCCAGAACGCACTGCGCCACCTGCGCGATGGACGTATCCACGCCGCTGCCCACGTTGATCGTCTCCCCAGAGATACCGGAGGTCGTCCCCGCCGCCAGCAGCGCCGCAACCACATCATCAATGTAGACGAAGTCCCGCGTCTGCTCCCCGGAGCCGAAGATCACCAGCGAGCCATTGCCGACCGCCTGCCGCAGGAAGCGTGGGATGACCGGCGCGTGCGCCGGGGGGAGCTGCTGCCCCGCCCCATAAGCGTTGAAGATGCGCAGGGCCACCGTCTCGATCCCCCACAGCGCCCCAATCGTGTGGACGTAGTGCTCGGCGGCGAGCTTGCTCACCGCGTAGGGCGACTGCGGCCTGGGGCGGGCGCGCTCCGTGATCGGCTGGCGACGTTGCGGGCCGTAGACCGCGCCGGAGGAAGTCAGCACCAGCCGGGGGATCTGCACATCGCGCATCGCCTCCAACAGCGCCACCGTCCCCCCCACGTTGACGGCGTTGTATTCACCGGGATAGAGGATGGACTCCGCCACCAAGACCCGCGCCGCCAGATGGTAGACGCAGTCCACATCCTGCAACAGCGTCCAGAGCTTGGGACGATCCCGCACGTCGCCGCGATGGAAGAGGACGCGCGCGTCCAGAGCCTCCGCATCGCCGGCGCTCAGATCATCAACCACGAGCACCGCGTGCCCGCGCGCGACCAGCGCATTCGCCAGCGCCCGTCCCACAAAGCCAGCCCCGCCCGTGATCAAAACTCGCATGTCATCCCTCCGATTTGGCACGCCAGTAGCGCCATTGCGCCAGCGAGAGCAGCGGCGAACGCGCCCACCGATACAGCCGGTAGAGCCACCCCTGCGGCGTGTAATCGTAGGCCCCGATGTGCGGCGTGAACGCCGCGCCGAAGCCCTCCTTGAAGCGATAGACGCCCCACAGCGGATCGCTCTCGTCCAGCACATCGGGCGCGCCCCAAAGATCGTACACCCGGCAGCCCAGGGCCTGCGCCCGGCGGATCGTCTCCCATTGCAGCAGATGGTTGGGCATCACCTGCCGATGCAGCTCCCGCGAGGCCCCGTACATGTACCAGGCCCGCGCCCCAAAGTGAAAGAGGATCAGCATGGAGAGCAGCGCGCCCTCGTATTCCGCCACCAACGGGAGCGCCAGCCCAGCCTCCACAAAGGTCCGCCACGCATCCAGATAGTAGGCCGCCTCGCGGATGATGAACCCATCGCGCAGCGCGGTCTCGGCGTACATCTCATAGAGCACCGGCAGTTCAGCGACCTCGGCTTCGCGCACGTTCACGCCGCGTCGCACCGCCAGCCGGACATTGTAACGCCACTTGGACTTCATCCCGGCCATCAATGTATCCAGCTCCGGCGTCAGATCGAGGCACATCGTGTTCTTGAACTGCACCTGCTCGAACGCTCGCCGCCAGCCCCGGCGCTGCAACAGCGCCATCACCGCCGCGCCCGCCGATGTATCGCTCCGCACGTCGGGATCGATCTTCAACAGCAGGGCGGCGTGGTCGCGCGCATAGGTCGCCAGATCGGCCAACACCCGCTCCGCCAACGCCATATCCGTCCAATCGAGCAGCGGCCCTTTGGGTGTATAGAGCAAGGCGCGCCCCCCCGACCGGCGCTGCAAGAGCAGGGCCGCCGCGCGGGGCGTCTGTTCAGCATCGCGCCAGAGCAAGGGGGTGGCCTCCCATCCATGGCGCGCCTTGAACGCGCCCCAGGCCCAACTTTGTAGCACATGCGGCGCAGGCAACTGCAACAACGCCGCATCCCAAACATTTGCATCCGCTACTTCTACTCTTATCTCCATAATCTAATTGTAGCACAGCCGAGGGAATTGACACAGCGGCATATCTTGTTATGATTACGCCATGCGCCACGGCGCTACGTGAGAGAGGGGGGAATTGCGTATTTCGTATTGCGCATTTCGTATTTTACTCTCGCTGACTCGTTGATTCACTGATTTTAGAGGGAGATTTCTTGAACATACACACTAACACGCAAACCACATTGGCCCCGCCGGAACGCGCGTTCCTGGTCGGCGTTGAGTGGAAACACGGCCCCGCTGGGCCTTACCAACCGACGGCCTGGGCCGCGGAAGAATCGCTGATCGAGCTGGCCCGCCTGGCCGATACCGCCGGACTCGAGGTCATCGGGCAGGCTACCCAGGGCCTCGACCGGCCCCATCCCAGCACCTTTATCGGGAAGGGCAAGGCCGAAGAGATCGCGGAGACGTTGCAAATGCTCGGCGGCGATGTCGTCATCTTTGATGACGAACTCAGCCCGCGCCACCAGCGCGAATTGGAGGCTATCTTCGGGCGCAAGGTCAAGGTTATGGATCGCACCGGCCTGATCCTCGACATCTTCGCCCAACACGCCACCACCAGCGAGGGCACGCTCCAGGTCGAGCTGGCCCAGTACGAATATCGCCTGCCGCGCCTCACCCAGACGTGGGCCGACCTCGCGCTCACCCGCCAGGCTGGCGGGCGCGCCGGCGGCTCGACCGGCGGCGTCGGCCTGCGCGGCCCCGGCGAGACCAAGCTTGAGATGGATCGCCGGCGTATCCGTCGGCGCATCGCGCAGATCAAGCGAGAGCTCGAGGATGTGCGCGCCCACCGCGCGCGCCACCGCGACCAGCGCCGCCGCAGCGGACTGCCCACCGTCGCGCTCGTCGGCTACACCAACGCCGGCAAGTCCACTCTCCTCAACACCCTCAGCGGGGCCGATGTCTACGTCGCCGACCAACTCTTCGCCACGCTCGACCCCACCATCCGCCGCGTCGAACTGCCCGGCGGGACCGTCGTGCTCCTCAGCGATACCGTCGGCTTCATCCAGAAGCTCCCCGCCAACCTCATCGCCGCCTTCCGCGCCACCCTGGAGGAGGTCCGTGAGGCCGATCTCCTGCTCCACGTTATTGACGCCTGCCACCCGCACGCCCTGGAGCAAAGCCGCGCCGTCTACGAGACGCTGCGCGAGATCGAGGCCGATGACTTGCCCGTCATCAATGTGCTCAACAAGATTGACCGCTTGAGCGACCCCGCCGCTGCCTGTGATGCGCTCGGCGACCTGAGCGACAGCGTCGCCATCTCCGCGCTCACCGGGCAAGGGCTGGACGCGCTGCGCGCCTACATTGAAGAGGTGCTCGAAGAGGAGATGCTCCCCATCGAGGTCGTCATCCCCTTCGCGCGCGGCGAGCTCGTCAGCCTCTTCTACGAACGCGGCCTTATTGATCTCGAAGAGCATCTGCAAAGCGGCACGCGCATCCGCGGACGCTTACCGCAGAGCTTGCACACCCAGTTCACCGAGTTCCGCCCGCAACGCCGCCAGAAGGGAAAAGAGGCGCTATGAGCCATTGGCGCAAACAGCAACAAAAAGATCCCTACTTCCAACAGGCCAGAGCGGATGGCTACCGCGCCCGCTCGGCCTACAAGCTGCTCCAGATTCAGGAGAAGTTCAAGGTCATCCGCCGTGGCGATGTGGTCGTTGACCTGGGCGCTGCGCCCGGCTCCTGGTCGCAGGCCATCGCCCAGCTGGTGGGGCCGCAGGGCCAGGTCATCGCGCTCGACATCGAGCCGCTGGACCCCATCGCCGGCGTGACCATCCTCCAGGGCGACATGACCGACCCCGCCGTGCAGGCGCAAGTCATCGCGGCGGCGGGCGGGCGCGCCGATGTTGTCGTCAGCGACGCTGCGCCGTCCACCACCGGCGTCAAATTGCGCGACCATGTGCTCTCGATGGAGCTGGCGCGCGCGGCCCTCGCAGTGGCCCAACAGCTGCTACAACCCGGCGGGAACCTCGTCATCAAAGTCTTCCAGGGCGAAGACCTGCCCGATGTCGTCCACACCGTCAAGATGGCCTTCCATCCGGTCAAAATTCACAAACCCGCCGCTTCGCGCAAGGAGAGCTGGGAACAGTTCATCGTCGCACGCGGTTATAAGGGGGAAAGCTAATCCATGCTACGTCAGTCCAAATCCTATCGCCTGCTCTTGCTGGCCCTGCTGTTGTGGGCCGGACTTGCTGCCGCCACAGGCCAGGTCGCAGCCGAGATGCCACCACCCGAACGGAGCGCGCACTTGCTATGGGCGTTGCTAGCCCCACCGCCCTACGCCGGCGATAACGACCTCCAGGTCGCGCTCTGCCAGCCCGACCGCGCCGAGGCGCTGCGTCCGGGACAGATGCGCGTCCCCATCTTGCTCTACCACTACGTGGGACGCGAAAGCCTGGAAGCCGACGGCGTCTCCACCTCCCGCTACAACGTCACAACAGCGGACTTCGCCGCGCAGCTGGAGCTGCTGGACAACCTGGGCTACCACACGATCACCGTCGCCGAACTCGCCGCCGCGCTCTCTGGCGAATTCACCCTGCCGCCGCGCCCCATCGTCATCACCCTCGATGACGGCTGGATCGAGCAGTACGACATCGTGCTGCCGCTGCTGCAAGCCCGCGACATGCGCGCCACCTTCTTCATCCCCAGCACCTACCTCATAGGTGGGCGTTTCGTCACCGCCGAACAGGCCCGCGAGCTCATAGCTGCGGGCATGGAGATCGGCTCTCACACCCGCACCCACCTCCAGCTCACCGGACTGGACGAAGCCACGGTCTGGCAGGAGATCGCTCACTCCAAAGTGGAGCTGGAAGCGCGCCTCGGCGCGCCCATCACCAGCTTCTCCTACCCCTTCGGCGCGGCGGATAGCGCCACCATCGGACAGGTGCAGGCCGCCGGTTACACCGCCGCCGTCGGGCTAGGGCCATCCACTGTGCATGGGGACTACAACCGCTACTACCTGGGGCGCATCGAAGTGCAGAGCGACATGACCCTGTCCGCACGGCTCGACCGGCTGCCCTGGCGCGGCGCGGAGACCTCGCTCTGTCGGTCGGCGCTGACCGTTGATCTCCTGCGCCGCTTCGTCATTGCCCTGCCTTTCTAAGCCATGATTCCCGAAGCGCTGCACCTGCGCAACTTCCTCTCCCACCAGCAGACCGATCTCGACCTGCGCGGCGTGCATCTCGCCAGCCTCGTCGGCGACAACGGCGCGGGCAAATCGGCGTTGCTCGATGGCATCACCTGGGCCATCTGGGGCCGCTCGCGCGCTGCCTACGGCCACGACGAAGACCTCATCTACCACGGCGAGGACTTCATGGAGGTCGAATTTACTTTCCGGATGCCCTATCAGAGCGGCGCCGAGCGGTCTTTCCGCATCCTCCGGCGACGCGAGCAGCGCGGGCGGCGCTCCAGCACCTCCATCCTTGACTTCCAGACACAGGGCGAGGCCGGCTGGGTCTCCCTCAACGGCGATAGCATCCGCGAGACCCAGGCACGCATCAGCGAGCAGCTGGGGCTGGAGTACGACACCTTCATCAACTCCGCCTATCTCCGCCAGGGGCGCGCCGATGAGTTCACCATCCAGACCGCCAGCGAGCGCAAGCGCGTCCTCAGCGCCATCCTGGGGCTGGATCGTTGGGAGGACTATCTCGAAGAGACGAAGAAGCGCCGCGCGGAGGTCAACGGCGCGCTACAAAGCCTGGAACGCCGCCTGGAAGAGACCCAGGCGGAGCTGGCCCGTCGCCCGGAGTACGAGGCCGCGCTCCACGAGGCCGAAGCCGAGGCCACGGCTGCTGAGGCGCAGCTACACGAGATCCAACAGACCGTCAACGCGCTGACGCGGCTGCAAGAGCAGGCCGCTGCGCTGGAACGGACGTTGCAGGGGCTAGATCGCCAGCTCGCTGCCGCCCGCGAACAGCAGACGGCACTCACCGCCGAGCAGGAGAGCCATCGCGCCCAACGCGATGCCTACCAGACACTTCTGGCCGAAGATGAGGTTATCCAGGCCCGCTATGCCGCGTACCAGGAGGCCCTGCAAGCGGAGCGGCGCTGGGGCGAGGTGCTCAGCCAGACCGCCAGATTGCAAGAGCAGAAGGCCGCGCTTGAACAGGAGATCGCCGCCGCCCGCGCCCAGCTCGAGCAGCAGCACAGCGACCTGTTGGGCCAGCGCCGGTTGCTGGAAGAGCGCCTCCCCACCGAGGCGACCCTCGCCGAGTTGGAGGAGCGCAGCGCACAGCAGGCTTATTTCGCGCAAGTGGCGGAGGAGCTGGAACAGGCCCGCCACGACCTCCACACCGCCGAAGTGACCCGCAGCCAGCTGGTGGAGCGCAACCGCCAGCTCAAAACCAAGATGAACGAGACCAAGGCGCAGCTCGACACGCTCGCCGAGGCCGAGGCCGGCTGTCCGCTCTGTCGCCAGCCGCTCACACCGGAGCATCACACCCGCCTGCTAGAGCAGATCCAGGCCGAGGGGCAGGCGATGGGCGACGAGTACCGCGACAACCAGGCGCAGCTCCAGGCGCTTCAAGAGGAGACGCAGGCGCTCACCCAACAGCTGGAGACCCACACCCAACTCTTGCGCGACCGCGCCCAGGTGGAGCAGGCGCTCACCCGCCTCCAACAGCAGGTGGAGCAAGGGGAGGCCGCTCAAGAACGCATCACCCAATTGCAAGCCGAGGCCGCGCCGCTGGCGGCCCGTCTCGCCGCCGAGGATTATGCCACCGAGGCGCGCGCGACCCTGGCTGAGGCGCTCGCGCAACTGGCGACGCTCGGCTACGATGCCGCCGCCCACGAGGAGGCCAAGGCACAGGTCACGGCGCTCTCCGCCGCCGAAGGCGAGCTGCGCGAGCTGGAGAAGGCTCGCGTGGGCCTCACCGGCGCGGAGGCCGCGCTGAAGCGCGTGGCCGCCGCACTCGCACAACAGGCGCAACAGCTCGAGGTGCTGGCAGCGGAGCGCGCCGCGCAGGAGACAGCTCTCGCGGAGCTGCAACCCCGTCTGGCGACCGCGCCGCAGCTGGCGCAACAGCTCAGCGAGGCGCGCCGCATCGAGGCCGAGGCCCGGCAGCGAGTGGGGGCCGCCCGCCAGACACTCGCCGCGCTGGCGACGCTGGAGAAGCGGCTGACGGAGATGCAAGCCGAACACGGGACATTAGGCTGCCGGCTCGCCATCCTCACCGAGCTGCGTGAGGCCTTCGGCGTGAACGGCATCCCCGCGATGATCATCGAGCACACGCTCCCGGAGCTCGAGCGCGAGGCCAACCGCATCCTACAACGGCTCACCGGCGGGCGGATGCACATCCGCTTCGATACCCAGCGCGAGACCAAATCCGGGACCACCCGCGAGACGCTCGACATCATCATCAGCGATGAGAAGGGCACGCGCCCCTACGAGAACTTCTCCGGCGGCGAACAGTTCCGCGTCAACTTCGCCATCCGCGTGGCGCTCTCGCGCCTGCTGGCGCAGCGCGCGGGCGTCCGCCTGCGCTCGCTCTTCGTTGATGAGGGCTTCGGCGCGCTCGACGCCGAGGGCCGTCAGCGGTTGGTGGAGGCGATCAAGGCCGTCCAGAGCGATTTCAACCTCGTGCTGGTCATCACCCACGTGGAGGAACTCCGCGAGGCCTTCCCCGTCCGCATTCAGGTCATCAAGACCGATGCCGGCTCCCAAGTAGAGATCATCTAGCACAATCTCACCCACTGACCGCGATGAATTGATGGCAATTTGGGCTATAATAAGGGCAGATTTCTTGTATTGAGAAAGGAGCCTGACATGTGGAAAGAGTTCAAAGAGTTTGCCATGCGCGGCAACGTGGTTGATTTAGCCATCGGCGTAATCATCGGCGGGGCCTTCGGCAAAATCGCGACCTCGCTGGTCAACGACATCATCATGCCGCCCATCGGCCTGCTGCTGGGCGGGGTGGATTTCACCAATCTCTTCATTGATCTGACGGGCCAGGGGTACACCTCGCTGGCGGCGGCGCAGGAGGCGGGCGTAGCCACGCTCAATTACGGGCTGTTCATCAACACCATCATTGACTTCGTCATCATGGCCTTCGTGATCTTCCTGATCGTCCGGGGGATCAACCGGCTCAAGCGCGAGGAGGAGGCCCCAGCCGCCGACCCCACCACCAAACCCTGCCCGTATTGCCAGACCGACATCCCCATCAAGGCGACGCGCTGCCCGCGCTGCACCTCGCAACTGGGAGGGTAAGCTGGCGGAGGCGAGGCCTACGCGCAAACTCATCTTCGTTGGATTGGCCGCGGTGCTCTTCTGCATCGCAAGCTGCGCACTCGCTGTGCTCGGCGGGCGGGGCAGCCGAATCGCAACGCTGCATCATGGCCGCCGGGATCGCCACCACGCCCCAGTTACAAATCGGCGTGGCGTGGGAAGTCCCCCGGCAGACCATGATCCTGAGCTCTCTGGGGCCGCCCCTGCTCGATTCACCCACGGCGGTCTGTCTGCCGCTCCCCATGGAAGCGCCCTTCCTGCCGATACGGGGCGCGGTGGCCTTTCCGCTATAACCCATATCAGAACAAAATTACCCGAAAGGAAAAAAACTTATGGCACGCACTCCCCAATCCCGTGGTATTTGCGTCTTCTGCAACCGTGAGCTGAGCAAGAGCGGTCTCACGCGGCATCTCAAGACCTGTCCAGAACGATTGAAACTCAATGCGGAAGAAGATCAACTAGGAGGAACGCCCGAAACGCTTTTCCATCTTCAGGTGCAGGATGCCTGGGGCGGTTATTTCTGGCTGCATCTGGAGATGAAAGGGTCGGCAACACTCAAAGACTTGGATTACTATCTCCGCGCCATCTGGCTGGAATGTTGCGGTCATATGAGCCGGTTTTCCATCGGCGGATGGGCCGGCGATGAGATCCCCATGAGTCGCAAGATCAGTCAGGTCTTCCAGCCCGGTGTGGAGCTGACCCACATCTACGACTTCGGCACCTCCTCCGAGACGCTGGTCAAGGCCGTGGCTGTGCGGAAGGGGCAAGCCCTCACCGACGATCCCATCTACCTGATGGGGCGCAATATCGCGCCGCCGGCGACGTGCATGGAATGTGAGGAACCGGCCACCTGGCTCTGCCTGGAATGTGTGTATGAGCACGATGAGAACGGTTATCTCTGCGAGGCACACGCGGAGGACCATCCGCATGATGCCTATGGCGAGCCAATGCCGCTGGTCAATTCGCCGCGTTGTGGCATGTGCGGCTATTACGGCCCGGCGGAGCCGCCCTATTAGACTCGCACCAAGCTCCCGCTCCCAATGACGGGAGCGGGAGCAATTTGGATAGATTTTAGACTTGTTCCTGAATAAGCCTTGAGCAAGTATTGGACGCGGACTCACGCTGATTTCCGCTGATTTTTAAGAATTATCTACGTGAATCTGCAAAAATCCGCGTCCTGATCTCGATATGTATTATTTAGGGAACAACGCTTTCTAGCAGGTCAACGTCCCGCGCAGCACCACCACCGCCGCGCCGGTCAGCGCGACGCGCTCGCCCAACAGGCGGACGCGCAGCTCGCCGCCGCGCGCTGAGGCCTGCCGCGCGAAGAAGTCCAGCTGGCCCAGCTCCACGGCCCAGTAGGGGGCGAGCACGGTGTGCGCCGAGCCGGTCACGGGGTCCTCATTGATGCCAACCCACGGCGCGAAGTACCGCGAGGTGAAGTCGTAGGGGGGCGCGCCTGCCGCCGTCACGCAGACGCCCCGCACCTGAGCGATGGGCGCAGCGGCCAACAGCGCGGCAAAGTCGGGGGCCAGCGCCACGATCTTGGCGACCTCATCCACCCGCACCAGCACTTTGGCTGTGCGAGGATTGCGGCCCACGTAGCGCGGCGCGGCGATCCCCAGCGCGGCGAGGAGCGCCGCCGGGGGTTTCCACGGCTCCGGCGGGTCGGCGGGGAAGTTGAGCGTGATGCCGGTCGCCTCGCGGCGCGCCGTCAACGTCCCGCTCATGCGCGTCTCGAAGGCGATCTCGTCCGCGATCACGCCCACCTCGCCGAAGAGCGCCTGCGCCGTCGCCAGCGTCGCGTGCCCGCAGAGGGGCACCTCCACCGTCGGCGTGAACCAGCGCAGGGCGAAGCGGTCAGACACCGCCCAGGGCCGGTCGTCGAGCCGCTGCACAAAGGCCGTCTCCGAAAGGTTCATCTCCGCCGCAATCGCCATCATCAACGGCTCCGGCAGCGGCGCATCCACCAGACAGACCGCCGCCGGGTTCCCCGCGAAGGGGGTTGCGGTGAACGCATCCACCTGAAACAGCTGTAGCTCCGATTGCATCTCTTGTCACCTCAGGCTAATCTAAAAATCGGCAAGCCGCGCCGCCGATGGCTCCCGCCAGACAACAACAGTGCGACGCCGGAAGCGCCCCAGCACCTTGAGCAGCGGATCGGCGAGGACGCCCAACAGGACGATATTCCCCACAGCGCGGAAGGCATCCCACCACAACGAGCTGAGGCCATAGAAGACCAGGTAGCGGCGCAGCGTCTCGCCCAGCGAGAGGCCCGCCTCCCACCCACCCGCCGTTCCCGCGATGAAGGGCCAGAAGTAGAGGTTCAGCAACAGGCCGAAGCCCAATCCCCACACCCCGCCATAAGCGGCGAGGAGCGCGATCCGCAGCCAGCGTCGCTCTGGATGGGGCAACAGCCCCGCGCCGAGGCCCACCCAGCCCGCCGCCGTCATCTGGTAGGGGAGCCAGGGGCCGATCCCCCCCGTCACTACCGCCGAGACCAGCAGCGAGAGCGTCCCAAAGAGGAAGCCGAACCGCGCCCTGAAGAGGTAGCCGGTGAGGATGATCAGCAGGAAAACAGGCGAAAAGCCGCCCGGCAACACCAGGATCGTCGTTTCGGCCAGGCGCAGCGCCGCGTTGAGCGCCGCCAGCACCCCCATCAGCGCGACGGTGCGCGCATCCAGCTCGCGGACGGCCAGATCGGCGATGACGACGAGCAGGCAGAGCGCCGTCAGCGCGAAGAAGATCACGGGCGCATCGGGGCGCGCGGGCGCGGTAATCCCTGCCACGGGAAGCAGAAACGGGTAGAGGAAGCCCAGCAGTCCCGCCAGATTAGCCAGGATGAAGAGTGCGCGTGACATCCGTTCAGCGGGCGAAGAGCGCCACGTTTTCGATGTGATAGGTCTGCGGGAAGAGATCCACCGGCTGCACCCATTCCAGCGTGAAGCCGCCGTTCACCAGCCGCCGGGCATCTCGTGCCAGCGTCGCCGGATCGCAGGAGACGTAGACCAGCCGCGATGCGCCGCTGGCGACCAGGGCATCGAGCGCGGGCAATTCCAGCCCGCCGCGCGGCGGATCCACGATGACGGCATCGAACTGCTGCTCGAGGGTGGGGAGCAGCGCCTCCACCTTACCCTCCAAGATCGCGACGTTATCCAACCCCGCAAGGTTGTGCCGCGCATCGGCGATAGCGTCGGGGCTGAGCTCGATGCCGGTGACGAAGCCACCCACTTCGGCCATGAACGCGGTGAAGAGGCCCACGCCGCAGTAGGCATCGAGCACCTGCTCGTCATCCTCCAGCTCCAGCGCCTCCAGCACCAGATCAACCAACCGCGCAGCCTGCACGGAGTTCACCTGATAGAAACTCGTCGGCGAGATGCGAAACTCGCGCCCATGCACGCTCTCCATGATGTAATCCAGCCCGATCAGTGGCGCGGAAGCGCCATCGTGGCACACCTGCACAATCGAGAGGGGAAAGTCAACCTCCAGCGAGGGCGGCTCCTCGTCCTCCGTCTGAAGGACGACCATCAGGTCGCCGGTAGCAGCGCCGACCCGCAGCTCGAGCCAATCCACGCCGGGGAGCTCTAAGTCCAAAGAGGCGCACAGCTGGCAGAGGAGAGGGTGCGCGATGAGGCAATCATCAATGCGGATGATGTCCTGTCCGCCCAGCGCCAGGAAGCCCAGGCCGCCATCTACATCGGCGTGGAAGCGGATGTGGTTGCGATATTCCCACCCTGTATCATCGGGGATCGGTTCCAGCACGGGCGGATCGGTAAACTTACCGATGCGTTGCAGCTGGTCGAGCACGATCAGCGCCTTGAGCTGCACCTGTGCGGGGTAGTCAATGTGCTGGAGATGGCAACCGCCGCAGATGCCGAAGTAGGGGCAGGGCGGCTCCACACGCACCGGCGAAGGCTCCAGCACCTCCACGAGACGCGCGCGAGAGAAGCGGCGGGCCTCCTCCATAATTTCCACACGCACCTGCTCACCGGGGATCACGTAGGGCACGAAGATGGCGCGCTTTTCGTGACGCCCGATGCCCTCGCCCCCGTGAGAGAGCACTTCAATTTTCAGATCAATCAACTCGCCCATTGTATCCTCCACATCACCGTTGCGAGACCCACACGGTAAAGAACAGCACGAACAGATGAATCAAAAAGGGGTAGACGAACGATCCCGTCTGCCAGGCGACCCAGCCGAAGGCCGTCCCGCCAAAGATGCAGCTGAGCGTTTCCAGCTGCGGCTTGGTGAGATGCGCCAGCGTGAAGGGGATCGCCTGCAACAGGATCGCCCACTCGCCGGCGATGTCGGCGAGTGCGAACAGCAGCATCCCCCGGAAGAAGAACTCCCAGCCGAAGAGCTCTTGCGCCGCCCACCACAACGTCCCCCAAGCGCCGCGCGTCTGCCAGATGCGCCCATAATACTGCTGGAAGTCGGGGCGTCGGGCTACAAACCACAGCATCGGAGCCATCAACAGGCAGCCGCCGACGGTGAGCAACAAGCCGCGCTTCCAATCGCCCAACTGGAATCCATAGGCAGCAGGTGAACGGCGCAGCACCACCAGGAGCACCAATGGCAACGCCAGATAGAAGAAGAGACTATCCCACTCCTTGCGCCCTAGCAGGTCGTTGTAGAAATTCACCACCAGAGCCAACGTAGCGTAGACCAAAATGACCACGGTCTGCCAATTTTCTCTCATCCATCCACCCTTTTTACGCTTGGTCAAGCCCTCATTATAATAGCAAGCGGTGATTTTGAAAACAGGCGGTTGCCAAAACCTCAGGTCTGTGGTATATTCACCCTCAGTTGAGGAATGTAAAGCGAACATTCTGACGAATTCGGCAGTCTAAAAAAGGAGTTCGGGTCGTGCTAGATAAAGAAGCAAAGACAGCGATTATCGAGACGTACGCACGCACGCCGGATGACACCGGTTCGCCGGAGGTTCAGGTCGCTCTGTTGACACACCGCATCAGCTATCTCACGGAGCATCTGAAAGTCCACAAGCATGACGAGCACTCGCGCCGTGGCCTGCTTAAAATGGTCGGGCGGCGTCGCCGTCATCTGGCTTACTTGCAAAAGGTAAGCCCACAGCGATACCGTGAGCTCATCCAGCGGCTTGGTTTGCGTAAGTAATCGAGCGCTGCACAGTCAAAAAAGAGGGTAAAAAAACGAGTAGATGCGGACTTGACCCCCATCTACTCGTTTTCCCGTATCACAATTAGTTAACCACCTGGCATCTGCAGGCGCGCAGGAGGTGGGAATTGGGGAGTGGGGTGCATAGAAAATGCACAGCAGTTCCCAGTTTCTGACCTTCTACGGCTTGGAGCTGTCGGGCTATTTAGGAGGTAAAGAAATGTTAGAAGAACGTACCTACACCGTCCAATTGGGCGAACAAACCCTTACCCTATCCACGGGTAAGTTGGCCGGCCAGGCTGGTGGGGCCGTCGTCGCGCGTAGCGGCGAAACGGTCCTGCTGGCAACAGCCACAATGTCGCGCTCACCGCGCACCGGCATTGATTTTTTCCCGCTCAGCGTTGATTTCGAAGCGCGGCTCTACGCCGCCGGGCGTATCCCCGGCTCCTTCTTCCGGCGCGAGGGACGCCCCTCGGAGAAGGCGATCCTCACCTGTCGGTTGATTGATCGCCCGCTGCGCCCGCTCTTCCCCAAAGATATGCGCAACGAGGTGCAGATCATCCTCACCGCCCTTTCACAGGACGAGGAACAACACGCCGACACGCTGGGCATCACCGCGGCCTCCGCCGCGCTGATGATCTCCGATATTCCCTTCTACGGCCCGATTGCAGGCGTGCGTATCGGCTGTGTCGAGGGAGAGCTCATCGTCAACCCGACGATCCCCCAGATGGAGGCGAGCACGCTCGACCTGCGGGTGGCCGGCTCCGCCGACGCCATCATCATGGTCGAGGCCGGCGCCGATGAGGTCTCCGAGGACTTGTTGCTCGACGCGCTGCAGCTGGCCCACGAGGCCATCCAGCCGTTGATCCAGGTGCAGCTGCAAATGCAAGAAGAGGTCGGCAAGCCCAAGCGCGAGTATCCTGCGTTTCAGACCCCCGAAGCGCTCGTTAGCCGGGTCGAGGAACTGGTCGTCGAACGCCTGCGCACGCTGCTCCAGAACACGCTCTTCAAAGCGGAGCGCGTGGATGCCCTCCACGAGCTCGAGGAAGAGGTCCAGGAGACCCTGGCCGAGGAGGCCGAGGCCAATGAGTGGACCACCAAGATGATCGGCGAGGCCTTCCACGATGTCTTCAAGAAGCTGGTGCGCCAGCGCATCCTGGATGAGGGCGTGCGCCCCGATGGGCGCGACACACGCACCATCCGCCAGCTCTCAGCCGAGGTGGGGCTGATGCCCCGCCCGCACGGCTCGGGGCTTTTCAATCGTGGTGAGACCCAGGTGCTCAGCCTGGCGACGCTGGGGATGCCCGGCGAGGAGCAGGAGCTGGATGACCTCTTCCCAGAGGAAACCAAGCGCTACATCCATCACTACAACTTCCCGCCCTACTCCACCGGCGAGACCTGGTTCCTGCGCGGCCCCAAACGCCGCGAGATCGGCCACGGCGCGCTCGCCGAGCAGGCGCTGCTCTCCGTGTTGCCGCCCAAAGAGGAGTTCCCCTACACCATCCGCGTGGTGAGTGAGGTGATGTCCTCCAACGGGAGCACTTCGATGGCCTCCACCTGTGCCAGCACGCTGGCGCTGATGGACGCCGGGGTGCCGATCAAGGCCCCTGTCGGCGGGATTGCAATGGGCCTGATCAGTGATGGGGCCACCTACCGTGTCCTCACCGACATCCAGGGCATGGAAGATCACCTGGGCGATATGGACTTCAAAGTCACCGGAACCCGGGAGGGCGTGACCGCGCTTCAGATGGACATCAAGATCAAGGGTGTGACCCGCGAGATCCTGCGCGAGGCGCTGGATCAGGCCCGCGAGGCGCGCTTGCAGATCATTGATGTAATGGAAGAGACCCTGCCCAAACCACGGGCGGAGCTCTCCGAGTACGCGCCCAAGATGCTCACCACGCAGATTGACGTGGAGAAAATCGGCGCCTTGATCGGGCCGGGCGGCAAGAACATCCGCGCCCTGCAAGAAAAGTACGACGTCAAGATTGATATCGAAGAGGATGGCACGGTCTTCATCGCCTCGACCGGCGGCGACGGCGCGCAACAGGCGCTCGCCCACATTGACGCGATGATGGAAACGCCCGAAGAGGGCAAGGTCTACAACGGCAAAGTGGTGCGCATCACCGATTTCGGTGCGTTCGTGGAGATTCTCCCCGGCACCGACGGGATGGTTCACATCTCACAGCTTTCCGAAGGCCGCGTCAACTCCGTCTCCGATGTGGTGCAGGTAGGCGACGAGGTGCTGGTCATGGTGACAGGCGTCAGCTCCGATGGCAAGATCCGCCTCTCGCGCCGCGCGGTGCTTGAGGGGTGGTCATTAGAAGAGGCTCAAGAGAACGACCGGCCCAACCGCAGCAGCGGTGATCGCCGCTCACGTCCCCCACGGCGTCGCTAGTGGGAAGCTATATCTTGATCACGTAAAGGAGATCAAACAATGAACGAGGCAAAAATCCAAATGTTGGCCGAAACCGAGCAGTACGCGGTGTGGACCTCTCTTGAGGAAAATGACGAGGTGCTCTACCATCTGGAGCTGGGCAATGTCACCGTCCACCTCTTCCCCGACGAATGGGAGGAGTTCTTCGATCTCATCACCCAGGCGACACGCTAACACTACGCATACGATCACACCACCAGCGCGGGGCTTCGGCTCCGCGCTGTGTTGTTGGATGGCAGTCGGTTCGGGGCGGCTTTTATGCTATAATTAGAGAAAGAGATAAAATTGGTAACTTGCCGTCAGGCGTATATAATACGCACAAAGACAATCCAAACCGATAGTGTAGGAAATCTCAAGGATGAAGAGCCATGTCCGATAGTTTAGATCGCTTTACCCCAACTGCACGCACGGTGTTGCGCAAGGCCCAGGAGGAGGCGCAACGGATGCAACACGCCACCATCGGCCCTGAGCATATCTTCTTGGGGCTGCTGCTGGATAGCGAGGGCATTGCCGGGCGACTGTTGCGCGACATGGGCGTCAAACCGCGTGTGGTACAATCCTCGGTGGCGCGGCTCTCGCTCTCCTCACCGCTGCACAGCGATGAGGACCCCGATCTGCGGCAGAGCACCAAGATGCTGCTCCAAATCGCCGTGGAGGAAGCCAAGCGCCGCAACAACAACACTGTAGACACCCAACATCTGCTGTTGGCGCTGCTGCGCCAGCAAGAATGGGTCATTCTGGCGATCCTGGAGCAGTTTGGGCTTAAGGTCAATACCCTGCGCCGCCGGGTGGAGCAATTCACGCCCACCCGTTCCACAGCGCAGGCGGGCGCTCCCGCCCCTGGAGGCGCGCCTCAGCCAGGCAAAGGCGGAACCACCCTCGAGCAGCTCGCCCTCGATCTGACCGAGCTGGCCCGGCAGGGCGAACTCGATCCCATCATCGGACGGCAACAGGAGATCGAGCGGGTCATCCAAATCCTGGCGCGGCGCACTAAGAACAACCCCGCGTTGATCGGACAGCCCGGCGTGGGCAAGACCGCCATCGTCGAAGGGCTGGCCCAGCGCATCGTGTCCGGCGGCGTGCCCGGCCCCATCCTCGATAAGCGCGTCATCCAGCTGGACATCGGCTCGCTGGTGGCGGGGACGATGTACCGCGGCCAATTCGAGGAACGCCTGAAGAAGGTGCTCCATGAGCTGAAAGGCTCCAACACCATCGTCTTTATTGATGAGGTCCACATGCTGGTAGGCGCTGGCGCTGCCGGTTCATCCGTGGATGCCGCGAACATCCTCAAGCCCGCGCTGGCCCGTGGCGAGCTGCAGTGCATCGGCGCGACCACGCTCGACGAATACCGCAAGCACATCGAATCCGACGCGGCATTGGAACGACGCTTCCAGCCGGTGATGGTGGAAGAGCCTAGCACCCAGGAGACGCTCTGGATTCTGCGCGGCATCAAGCACAACTACGAAGATCATCACCACCTGCAGATCAGCGATGAAGCATTGGAGGCCGCGGTCAACCTCTCCAACCGCTACGTCACCGAACGCTATCTGCCCGACAAGGCCATTGACGTGATGGACGAAGCGGCCTCGCGCGTGCGGATGTACAAATCGCCTACCTCACAGCAGCTACAGACACTCTTCAATCAGCTGCAAGAGGTGCGGCTGCAAAACGCGCAACAACAGGTCGCCGGCCAGCTGCCACAGGAACACGCCGAATTGATCGCGCGTGAAAAAGAGCTGGCGCAACAGATTGACCAGCTGCGCATGCGACAAAATCAGGACGAAGGATTGCGCGTCGAACCCGATGACGTGGCCGAAATCGTCGCCATGTGGACCGGCATCCCCGTCCAGCAGATCGCCAAAGAGGAATCGCAACGCCTGCTGGAGATGGAGGATGAGCTCCGCCGCAGCATTGTGGGACAAGATGAGGCGCTCACCACCATCGCCAGGGCCGTGCGTCGCGCGCGGGCCGGGCTGAAGGACCCCCAGCGGCCCATCGGCTCCTTCATCTTCCTGGGGCCGACCGGCGTGGGCAAGACCGAGCTCGCCAAGGCGCTGGCAACCTTCCTTTTCGGCAGCGAAGAGGCCTTGCTCCAGCTGGATATGTCGGAATTCATGGAACGGCACACCGTGGCCCGGCTGGTGGGCGCGCCGCCCGGTTACATCGGCTTCGATGAGGCCGGCCAGCTCACCGAGGCGATCCGCCGCCGCCCCTACTCCATCATCGTCTTCGATGAGATCGAAAAGGCCCACCCCGACGCCTTCAACATGCTGCTGCAAATCATGGAAGAGGGCGTGCTCTCCGATGCGCGGGGGCGCAAGGTGGACTTCCGCAACACGCTCATCATTATGACCTCCAACGTGGGGGCCGACGAGATCCGCCGCCAGGGCCGCCTGGGCTTCAACCTGCGGGCCGAGACCGCCGAGGATCGCGAGCTGGTCTACGAGGAGATGCGCCGCCAGCTGCTGGAACAATTGCGCAAGCTCTTCCGCCCCGAATTTATCAACCGCGTGGATGCCATCGTCGTCTTCCGCGCGCTGGAGCTCCCGCAGATTCGCCAGATCGTCAAGCTGGAGATTGACAAGGTAGCGCAGCGCCTCGAGGAAAATGTGCTATCGCTGGAGCTGACCGCCGCCGGGCAGGATTGGCTGGCGATACATGGCTACAGCGAGGAGTACGGCGCGCGCCCGCTGAAGCGGCTGATCCAACAGGAGATCGAGGCCCCGCTCTCGGACGCGATTCTGGCGGACGAGTACCACCCAGGCGACACCGTCGTGATTGACGTCCACGAGGATGCGGAAGGCGAGCTGCAGCTGGCCCTCCACCCCGAGCGCGAGCCGGCACCGGTCACGGAGGGCTAAAGCACGCGCTCACTCCTCGGCGCGCGGATGGGCGCGCCCGTAGACCTCGCGCGCGCGCCGCTGCGTCACGTGCGCGTAAATCTGCGTCGTGGCGAGGTTAGCGTGCCCCAGCAGTTCCTGCAAGACCCGCAAATCCGCCCCGCCATCGAGCATGTGCGTGGCAAAGGTGTGTCGCAACAGATGCGGCGTCACCGTCTGCTCGATGCCGGCGGCCTGCCCTGCCTGCCGCACCACCTCGCTGACCGAGCGCACCGACAAACGGCGTCCAAACCGGTTGAGAAAGAGCGCCGGCGACGGGCGCTTCCCCACCAACTCCGGGCGACCAGCAGCGAGATAGTTTCGCAGAGCGTTGACCGCCGGGCGGCCCAGCAACGCCACCCGCTCCTTGTCACCCTTGCCGATCACGCGCAGCTCCCCGCTCGCCGTGTCCATATCGCGGAGGTCCAGACCGGCAAGCTCGCTCACCCGCACACCGGAGGCATACAACGTCTCCAGAATGGCCTGATTGCGCAGGCCCAACGGCGTCGTGCGATCCATCACGGAGAGCAACCGGGCGACCTCTTCGTGGGAGAGATAACGTGGCAATCGCTGCGACAGACGCGGGGCGTGAATCCGCCGGAAGAGATTCTGCGTCCAGACCCGCTGGCGCACGAGAAAGTCGCCAAAGGCGCGCAACTCGAAGACCCGGCGGGCAATGCTGGCCCGCGCGTACTCGACCTCGTGTAGCTCCGCCAGATAATCGCGCACCAGGTCGCGCTGCAGGCCCTCCAGGGTGGTGACATCGTACTCCGCGCAATAGTCAATGAACTGGCGAATATCGGTACCGTAGTTTTTGATCGTGTAGGGGGAGGCGTTATCAAGTTCCAACGCCTGTAGATACCGGGCGAGCCAATGCTCAAGCGAGGCCATCATCACCCCCACGAGATAACACAAGGCCAGAAGCGGGGTACATTCCAGCTTCTGGCAGCGGATCGAACAAGACGGCTGGGGTAACCTCTTGTATCGGGGATTCAGTCACCGCCATCGCGCTCAGCCCGGAGCTGATCGTAGACGTGCAGGATATTGGCAACATGCAGCCGATGGCTGGCAATGCCGAGCGGGACGCGCTCCAGGCCGCAGGTCTCCAACGGGATTTGCCAGATATCGTCGCGGGGCTGCCCCTTGTCGAGGATCATCTGCGCCTGCTCGCGCACACACTCCAGGTAGTGGATGTAGCGATCCATCACGTGCCGCACCTCGCCACGCAGAATCACCTCACCATGCCCTTGCACCACCGTCTCAGGGGAGAGCGCCTTGATGCGTTGCAGCGCGACGATAGACTGCGCCCAATCGCCATCAGCGATGATGGGGATCGCCATCACCGCATCCCCGGTAAACAGGATGGACTCTTCTTGGTACAAGACACCGATATTGTCCACCGTATGGCCTGGCAGATGGAACAGCTGGAAGGTTTTCTTACCGGCTGAGAGGTAGAGTGCGCCTGTCTCAAAGGTGATCGTGGGCATGCGCAAAAAGACCTCGTCGAAGGCCGGGTCGTTGCGTTGTGCCTCTTGCAGCGAAAACTCCCCCACCTCCTGCAGCCGCCGCAGACAGAGCGCGTGGCCCAAAACATCGAGCGTGTCGGGGAAGGCAAACAGACCGTAGACATGATCCATGTGGTAATGCGTGAGAATGATTGAGTGGAACTTGCCGCCCGCGCGCGCGCGCATAAAGGCGGCAATTTGCTTAGCCTCATCAGGAAAGGGCAGCGAATCAATGACTACCACGCCTTCCGAGGTCAAGATAGCAGCCGAATTTACCAGCGCATACCGCTCGCTGGTAAATAAGAAGATCTCTTCAGTTACTCTTTCCCAATACATGACCTCTCCTAATTATCCAGGCGTCATCGTTTGGATAACTTTGGTGCGAATTTGATGCTTAGAGAATAACATACCCCAGGCAGAAAGTCAAGGTTACTTTACATAACAAAGAAAATAGGTACAAGAAAAACCGCCCTTCTAAGAAGGGCGGTTTTATCATTCCGGCCCGCCGTGTCGTGTGCCGACGGTTTTGACCCTGCTAACGCAGGTGGGGACTTGCCAAGCGGTTCCGCTTTGCTCAAAAGCTACTGCATCCCCGCTTTATGGACGAGAGTCCCCTTTTGTCAAGGTGTTGGCTCAAAACCCCATCCCGGCATCACGTGCACGGCAGGTGCAGGGATATGATACCACACTTCGACAGGTTAGCAAATGCGGGTTTTTAAGCGCGATTTTTTATTGACAGCACATTGCAGATCAGATATACTGAAAACAGAACATCGCCCACCTTTGTTCAAGAGAGAGTTGGATTCGGAACAGATTTCTCTCATTCGCCTCTCAACAAATAAAGTGTTGTTCATCATTCGTAACTACTCACCCTGGCTCCGAGGGGATCGTCAGATCCCCACCAAGTCAGAAGAATTATCCGGGACTGCATTTTATAGTAGCCTAGACTTTGCTTATGCATCCACGCCGGATCTGGCGATCCGGCTAGAGCCTGAGTAGATACCATCATTCTCTCTTAGCGTCGGATACCAGGATTGCTTCAATACCGGTATTGGCACTTTCCACTTCCATCCAATATCACTGTGCTGTCAAAATTGGACGTGGCGAGTGTACGCTCACCAGACCGCCATCAAGTCAGCCTGTTCCGACATGAGCTCTTGTATTCTGCTACCGCTGACAAAATTCGGTCTCGGTATGGGCCTGCTGTTCTTTCCTCTTCACCTACGCCGGATGCTTTTCTAAACAAGATATATTTCAACGGACGATGTGCATTCACTTTCAATACAGCAATTCCCGGAGGTTGTTTTATAATCACCCTCACCGGCCAGTTATAGGCTGGTAGTCAGCCAGCAATAACATGAGGAGGAGTCAGCCATGCCCAAACCCACAGCGCTTTCTGCCGATACGTTATTCCAGCAGCTGTACCGGTTCTTCAGTCAGGTACCCGAACATCGTCCGCTGAATGTTGAAATCAGTCTGGCGGATGCGTTGATGTCCGGGTTTGCCTTGTTTTCGTTGAAAGACCCGTCGTTGTTGGCGTTTGATGAGCGGCGGGCCAAGCCAGAGAATCTCCAGCGGGTGTACCATATCCAGGACATCCCCAGTGACACGCAAATGCGTACCATTTTGGACAGCGTAGCCCCCCAACATTTGCGCGCCCTGTTCCGCCACCTATTCCAGACCCTGCGGCGCGAAAAAGTATTGCGCCGGTTGTGCTTCATGGAGCACTATTATTTGGTCTCGCTGGATGGCACTGGGTATTTCAGTTCCAAAAAGGTGCATTGTGAACACTGCTTGGAACGCCGCAACTCCCGCACGGGCGAGATCACTTATTCGCACCAGCTGCTGGGTGCAGCGATTGTGTGTCCGGGGCGCGCGGAAGTGGTGCCGTTGTACCCGGAGCCGATTATGAAGCAAGATGGCAGCACGAAGAATGACTGCGAACGCAACGCGGCCAAGCGCTTTTTGGAAAACTTGCGGGAAGATTATCCGCACGTGCCGTTTGTGATTACCCAAGACGCCTTAAGCGCTACCGCCCCGCATATTCGGGAACTCCAGCGCCACAACCTGCATTTCATCTTGGGCGTCAAACCAGGTGACCACCAGTATTTGTTCGACCAGGTCGACGCCGCGCAGGCGCGGGGCGCAACAACCGAGTTCGAGCAAACTGTAGCCGGCGTGACCCACCGCTTTCGGTGGTTACATGACGTACCGCTCAATGCTTCTAACCCCGATGTGCGCGTCAACTTCCTCGAATACTGGGAAATTCGGGGGGACAAAGTCCAGCATTTCACCTGGATCACCGACTTCACCATCACGCCCCAGAACGTGTTGGAGCTCATGCAAGGCGGGCGGGCCCGCTGGAAGGTTGAAAACGAGACCTTTAACACCTTGAAGAATCAAGGCTACCATTTCGAACACAACTTTGGCCACGGGCACTGCTATTTATCGGTCATCTTTGCCTTGTTAATGTTGTTAGCCTTTGCGGTGGACCAGGCGCAACAACTGGCCTGTCCGCTGTTTCAAGCCGCGTGGCGCGAGGTGGGGAGCAAGCGGCGGCTGTGGGAGCGGCTGCGCGGGCTGTTCTATGACCTGCCCTTTACAGCCATGGGTGATATTTGGCGGGCGCTGGCCTATGGGTACCATATTCAGGGGGTGGTGATCATTCATGACAGTAGCTGAGCAGAGTTATCGGCAGCCTGCATTTCCCCAGCCACCTCGGTGCAACGCGGTGGCCCTGGCCCCTTGCGCCACCATAGAAAATCACGCGCTCCGGACGTGGGTAGCGCCCTCTCGAGCCTCACTGCCGCGGTTAATTGCCGTCCGCCAGCTCCTGGTATGTCCACGCGCCAGGCTCGTTCGGCAACCTCTACCTCACCTCCGGGAATTGCTGCTCCCAGGCTGGATGCTGCACCCAACCGCTGCCGTCACACTCTGGACAGGTGAACTCCTCAATAAGCAAATAACGGCGTATGCCGAAACAAGTGTTGCCCAAATCCCCAACCCGCGTATACTGAAGGCGTGGGCAATCACCAGCGGCCCGATGTTAGAGAGAAAGGAGCGCCTAATGCGCTGTTCACAATGCGGTAAGGACTGGCCTGAGACCTACAATGGGTGTCCCGAATGCGTCATCCCCTTTAATGTGAATGATACGCCCCTTCCATCTGCCGCAACAAAACAGACCACCGCCTCCGGGGAGCGCGGCGTGGGCATTGGCGGCAATGTGCAGGGGAGCAATATCTACACCGGCGACGTGACCATCCAGCAACTAGCATCCAGCAACCAGCCTGCGACCCCGCCGACGCCCTCGCCTGCTACCTCGCCCACGTCATTGATGACAACGCGCGGCTGCAACTGCAAGGCATCCGCTCCGCCTCTGGGCTGGTGAGCATCGCCCTGGTAGAGGTCTACATCACCCTCACCGCGACCGTGCGCAAGACCGTCGCGGAGGAAGAAGCCTGGCTTGAGGAAATGGCGGGCCTGGCCCCCGGTGAGGCCAAACGTGGGCCTGGCTCTGGCCGGTCTCCCGACCGTGCCAGTGTGCAGCAGGTCAAGGTGCAGGTGCAGGAGGCGCTCGCGCTACACCCGCGCCTGGTGGTGCTGGGCGATCCCGGCAGCGGCAAGACCACGCTGCTGCGCTACCTGGCGCTCACGTTTGCGCGCGATTTTACGGAACACGCACTAGCCGATACGGAATACGGAATACGCAATACGGATGAAGTAACGGGTAATGGGACATGGGTGAAAGAACGCCTGGGATTGGATGAGCAACGGTTGCCGGTGTTGCTGCCCCTGCGCGACTTTGCGCGGTATTTGGAAAAGGAATGCCCCGACGTGGGTGCCGACGGCCCCAAACTGCTGCTCGATTACCTGCGGCTGTACTTCACCAATCAGAACCTTCCGCTGCCACCGGACTTCTTCGAGACGCGGCTCAAGGCCGGGGAATGCGCCGTGTGCTTCGATGGCGTGGATGAGGTCGCCAGCATGACCACGCGCCAGCGGATTGCGCGCATCCTGGAGCGCTTCACGCTGGCCTACCCGGAGAACCGTTACGTCGTGACCAGCCGCATCGTGGGGTACAAAGAGGGGGCGCGCCTGGGCGCTGACTACGCCGTAACCACGGTGCGTGACTTCACGGATGAGGACATCGCCCGCTTCGCCCGGCACTGGAATCGCGCCGTGGAGATCGTGCTCGCCGGGGGCGAGACGGATTACGCGCTGCGCAAAGCCGAGCAAGAGGCCGCCAAACTGATCACGGCCATCCACAACAACGCCCGCGTGCGCGAACTGGCCGTGAACCCGCTGCTGTTGACCGTGATCGCGTTGGTGCAGCGCTACCGGGCACAACTGCCCGAGCGGCGGGTGGAGCTGTATGAGGAAGCTGTCGAGGTGTTATTGGTCCAATGGGATGAGGTGAAGGGGTTACAATCTGATATCTCGATATTGCGAGGATTGGAACTGGACGCGGGCGACCGACGCAGTATGCTCGAACCGGTAGCGCTGTGGCTGATGGAGCAGCGGGCGCGGGAGATCGAGTTGGACGATCTGCGCAAGCAGTTAGCC
>Ga0209614_1000146_pt1 | contig 65052 bp, 62 predicted proteins | sample BlaSprsedimmetaG_FD_185484 | JGI IMG/M metagenome (GOLD analysis project Ga0209614, IMG submission 185484) | Hot spring sediment bacterial and archeal communities from California, USA to study Microbial Dark Matter (Phase II) - Blank Spring... ...
AACTAGATGAGGTCATCATCTGCAAACTCGAAGCCTTCAGCAAGCTGCTGCATGAGTGGAACCAGATCCACAACCTTACGGGCGCAAAGAGTCGTGTAAAGATCTATGACAACATCATAGACTCCCTCTACCCTTTAACCTTTGTGAAAACCCCCAAAACGCTGCTCGATGTGGGGACTGGAGCTGGTTTTCCCGGTCTCATACTAGCCATTGCTCTACCGCAAACCAAAGTAGTGCTGGCTGAACCGCTCAAAAAAAGGGTCTCATTTCTTACGTATGCCTCTATCGATCTTAGGCTTGACAATGTCAGGGTGGAGGCAAAAAGAGTGGAGCAGGTGGTACATACGCCTTTTGAGATGATCAGCTCGCGTGCCGTGACCGATACGAAGTTTTTATTGCAACTAACAAAAAATCTCAGCGATGCCCATACCTCCTATCTCTTTTACAAAGGGAGCCGTGTTTTTGATGAGGTGGAGGCGGTGCAACATCAGTTAAGTTATGATATAGTACAGAAAAATCAAAGAAATTATTTGTATATCAAGGCAGATCAGTGATCTTAAAAATCATTCTCTTCGCAGTGGTCGCACTGCTTATCTATAAGTTTCTTGGTGGTAAACTCCCTACCATCGGGGGCAAGAATCCTGAAGAAAAAAAGCGCGATGAGGATACGCTTGTAGCGTGCGAGACGTGTCATACGTTCGTGACACTCAAGGAGAGTATCCTCATCAACAAAAAATACTACTGCTCGCAGGAATGCTCAGACAAACGATAGCGGTTTTTAGGTCTGCTGAAAAAGAGCCAACCACATCAAAGAAGGAGACACGATATGATCGTCATAGGACATCCATGGATAGAGAGCCCGAAGTTTTGTAAAGTCTTTTCGCAAGAGGATATCAAAAAGAGTGATCCTGAAAGCGTTGTGGTGCTGGAGCCTTTGGTTGATACGCACAAGCTTGCAGCATATTGTCAGAGCAATGATATCGCCTATGCGGTACCCGTCAAGAAACTCAAAGATGCGATCTTTGCAAATGCACTTGGGGCAAGCTATATCATTTGTGAAGAGGATGATGCGATGATGATCCAGCCCATCGCACAAGAGTATCTCTTTGATACACATATATTGGTACTTATCCACGAAGAAAAAGAGATAGCAAAAATCGCCAGATCATTGATCGACGGCGTGATCTTTGCGGAGGCGATCAACTAAGTGCGTAATGCATTTTCATCCTTGAGTATGACCAATATACTCATAGTGCTCAATCTTATTGCTTACCTTACTACTGCACTCTTGAGCGCAAACCTGGTGGAGATGAATACCAGGGTGCTTGTCTTATGTGGAGCGCTCTACGGACCGCTGATCTTTGGCTATGATGAGTGGTGGCGTCTGTTGAGCGCACTCTTTTTGCATGGGGGGATGACACACCTTCTGATGAATATGTTTTCCCTTTATATCCTCGGACATTCTGCGCAGATCTACTTTGAAAAGCGCGCCTTTCTTGCGATCTATTTGTTTTCTGGATTGATCGGTGCGGTCGCATCACTTGCTGTGCATCCTCAAAGCGTTGGGATAGGTGCTTCGGGGGCGATATTTGGGATATTTGGTGCCTTGTCGGGGTTTTTTCTTGTGCATAGAGAGAGGATCGAGGCGCAGAGCAAGGCTTTTATGAAGAGCTTTGGTATGATCATAGCACTCAACGTACTGCTTGGCCTCTCCATCCCTTCGATCGATATGAGCGCCCATATTGGTGGCCTTGTGGCAGGATTGATCGGCGGGGTGCTACTTTCTTATCATCCTCGATGGTGGCTCTTTTATAGTCTCTCTATGGCGATTGTGGTGTGTAGTGCACTTTTTTACCTTCAGGGATCATACGCTTAGACTCTTTTGAAGTAGCACATTGCCGATAACATGAAGTGAACCTAGAACGGCAGATAGACCTTATCGATGAGCTCTTGATATTCGCTTCTAGCCTGCGAGTCTATCGTGATCCCCCCGCCGCTTTTGTAAAAGAGCTGCTCCCCCTCTTTCTCAATAAAGCGTATCATGACACTTGAGCGGAAACTCTCTTTGTCATAGATGCCAAAAATGCCGGTATAACATCCGCGCTCATCATGCTCTACGCGCTGAATGATGTTGAGTGTACTCTTTTTGGGCGTACCTGAGATAGAGCCAGCGGGGAGGATCTGCTCCAGCAGGCTGCCTAGATGTTCCCTCCAGTTATCTGGGAGTTTTGCTGTGATCTTAGAGCTGACCTGTAGTAGCTCTTTGTCTCCCGCTTTGATCCTATCGGTATAACGGAACTGCTCTACGCGTATATGCTCTGCGATGATACCCAGATCATTGCGCATCAAATCGACGATCATCACATGTTCGGCCATCTCTTTTTGATCGGCAAGGATCCTCTCTTGGGCATGGGGAAGATTGGCATCGATCGTGCCTTTCATTGGATAGGTGGCGATGGTGTTGCCTTCGATCTCGATAAAACGTTCAGGAGAGAAGCAGATGAACTGGTCTTTGAAGTAGAGCTTGAACTTTGCTCTAGCAGAGGTGAAGATCTCTTTGAGGCCAAGATCGGTCTTAATAGGGGTTTTGAACGTAAGATTGAGCAGATAGGTGTTGCCAGAGCGTATCTCTTCGAGTATTTTTTCTAGGGTTTCTTTGTAGGTGGCAAACTCTATCGGGTTTTTGGAAAAAGTAAAATCCTTGGTACGTTTTTGTGCGGGGTAGTTTCGCCACGATTCGAGTTTGTAGTAGATATCATCATCAAGCTCTGCAAGCGGCTGTGCGAAGATCTTTGTTTTGTCATAGGAGATGATACATAAGAAAGGTATGTGATTTTTGGCTAGTTCATTGATCGTTTGAAAACCGTTTTTTGCATCCAGCCACATCGTTTATGTTTCCTTGCTATTGATCTTTACGTTTTAAGACATCAAAAATTAAATTGCTCATAGTTGTGCAGATGGTGTTGCGCTCAAGGTCGTTTGGTTGAGCTCTCTTTTTTGCTAAAAGCCCCACTCACAACACGCAGCACTCAATGCTTAGCGTGCATCTAGCAGAAGCAGTTTGAGTACGGCCATACGGATATAGACCCCGTTTTTTACCTGTTCGAGTACTTTGCAGCGCGGGTCTTTGAGCATCTCGTCGCTGATATCGATATTTCTCATGACCGGTCCTGGGTGAAGCAGGAGAATATCTCTCTTTTGCATGCGCTCTTTGGTGATGCAGTAGTGTTGTGCGTAGGCTTCATAGTCATCGAAGATCGGTGTCGTATGACGCTCTAGCTGTGCACGCAGACTCATGATCACATCCACTTTGTCCATCACCTCTTCGAGTTTCTCATGCTGGGGAAGGTCGCTTTGGGGCATGAACGGCTGCGGCGCGACCAACACGACATTGATCCCCATGCGCTTGAACAGACGGATGCCGGAGCTGGCTACACGTGAACTGATGATATCCCCCACGATCGCAACGGTTTTTCCCTCGACATTCCCCTCAAAGTGCTCCATCATCGTGAAGAGGTCAAGCAGTGCTTGTGTCGGGTGGGCATAGTTCCCAGCTCCCGCATTGATCACAGTGCCAAGCGCCATATCCGCTAGCTGCTTGGGTGTCTCATTGTCAGCGTGGCGGATGATGATGCCATCAGGCTCCATCGCACAGAGGTTTGCAAAGGTATCTTCAAGCGTTTCGCCTTTTTTGGTCGAGGAGCGCGAAGGGTCAAGGTGGACCACCGCTGCTCCGAGCCTCTTTGCCGCTACTTCAAATGAACTTCTTGTCCTAGTCGAGTGTTCAAAAAAGAGTGTGATGAGTAGTTTGTCTTTAAGAAGCTGGGTGGGTTTTTGGCATTTGAAGTTTTTGGCATCCCGTAGCAGGTCCTGTATCTGTTGGTCGGTGAGGTCATAGGTATCTACGAGATGTTGCATAAACGTCCTTTGTTTTAATTTGAGAGTATAGCAAAGGAGTGGTAAAAATGGGTTTTAATCATTGTTTTAGTGCACTTGATTCACAAATGCTTCAAGATTTTTTTCCACACTCCACCACTCAGGATACACTGCATCATAGTAGGGCTGTGTCACTGTAGCAAAACGCTCTTTCTCTTCATAGAGATTGACGCACCACTCAAAGTCGATATCTCTTGATCTGAGTGCCTCCATGCAGAGCAGTGTATCGTTGATGCACCCTAGGCGGCTGGGGGTGACAAGAAGCACAGGGCAAGCAAGTGCTTTGGCAAGGTCTATCATCTTGTAGGTGTGAGTGAGAGGCACCATCAGCCCGCCCGCACCTTCCACCAGTAAAAGATCACAGCGTTTTAAGAGTGCATGATACGTTTCAAAGATCTTCTCCAGTTTGATCTCCTGCCTTGTATCGGCACAAAAGGGTGCAGCAGGCAAAGAGAAGGTATAGGCAGTGATATCAGTAGGGGTAAGGTCAGAAAAATCGGGATTGAACCTCTGAGAGGCTTCTAGCAGTGCTTTGGCATCGAGCGGTTGATCTTCCACCCCGGTTTCAATCGGCTTGAATGCACCCACCTTGATCCCTTTTTGTGCAAAGGCTTCGATGAGTTTGAGTGTCGTGTATGTTTTCCCTACATGGGTGCCTGTGGCTGTGATAAAGAGTGAGGGCATTGGCATTTCCTAAGTTTTTGTGTATAATAATTCAGCTTTAACGTCATTTCCCATCCCAACGAAACGTCTGTTTTTGACACTATCTTAGCCGATGGGTGCGCTCGGGATGGTGGTAATGATCGATCAATTTATAGGATTTTAACATACTATGCCAAAGATAGAAGAAGAGAGCAAGATCAGTTTGGAGCTTGAAGAGCCCAGGATGTTCAGAGTACTGCTGCACAACGATGACTATACAAGTATGGACTTTGTCGTGGATGTACTGATGCATATCTTTCATAAAAATGCCATGGAGGCAGAGAAGATCATGATAGAGATCCATGAAAAGGGCATCGGTGTATGTGGTGTCTATAGCTTTGAGATCGCGCAGACTAAAGCCGAGCAGGTCAAACAAAAAGCAAAACAAAATGGGTTTCCGCTACTCGCTACCATCCAAGAGGATAGTTCATTATGATAAGTATGGCATTAAATGATGTATTTAAGCACGCAGTTGCTTATGCTAAAGAGCACAGACATGAGTACTTGACTGTAGAACATGTCTTTTTGGCGGTCGCAAGAAGCGAAGAGGGGAAAGAGATATTTTCTGCACTTATGGCGAACCCCGAGGTGTTGGAAAAAGGGATACTGGAGCATATCAACAAAACGATCCCCAAACTTGAATATCCAACAGAACCCTTTGAGACGGTAGCCCTTTCAAAGACCATCAATGACATGATGACGCATATCCACTCCTCAGGCCGGAGTGAAGCAAGTGTGGGTGATATGATCGCTTCGATCTTTATGCAGGAGCACTCCTATGCGGTCTACCTGATGAAAAAAGAGAACATTGCACGAGTAGATGTGCTGGAGGTGATCTCGCACGGTACGTCTAAAAAACAAACTAAAAAAGGCAAAGAGAAAGAAGAAGAGACGCTTCTTGATGAGTTCACCACAGAGCTTGTGGCGTTTGCAAAGAGCGGCAAGATCGATCCGGTGATCGGGCGTGAGAACGAGATCGCTAGAGTGATGCAGACGCTCTGCCGCCGTAAGAAGAACAACCCGCTGCTTGTAGGAGAACCAGGTGTTGGTAAGACAGCGATCGCTGAAGGGTTGGCGCTCAAGATCAGCCAGAAAGAGGTGCCAGATGTGATCAAAGATGCCAAGGTCTATGCTCTGGATATGGGAGCACTGGTTTCGGGGACGAAGTACAGAGGCGATTTTGAGAAGCGTCTAAGGGGGATCATCGCCGAGCTAAAAGAAGAAAAAAATGCGATACTCTTTGTCGATGAGATCCATACGATCGTTGGTGCGGGCGCAACAAGCGGGGGGAGCATGGATGCAAGCAACCTGCTTAAACCCGCGCTTGCTAGAGGCGATCTGAAGTGTATCGGCGCAACGACCTACACAGAGTACAGAAACTTCTTTGACAAAGATAAAGCACTCAGCCGCAGGTTTGCCAAGATCGATGTAGAGGAGCCGAGTATCGAGGATACCTTCAGGATCCTAAAAGGCGTACAGCACAAGTATGAAGCGTACCACAAGATCAGTTTTTCCGATGCGGCTCTACGTACAGCAATCGATCTTTCGGTGAAGTATCTGCATGAGAGGTTTCTTCCTGACAAGGCAATGGATATCATCGATGAGGTGGGAGCGCACTGTATGTTGCAGGGGCGCAAGCGCATCAAAGTCGAACCCAAAGATATCCAAGAGAGCGTAGCAAGAAGCCTGAAACTTCCATCCACCGTGGTCGGTACGGACGATACCCAAAAGCTTCAAACGCTTGAGTTTGACCTCAAAGAGAAGATCATCGGCCAAGATGAGGCCATCGCAGCGCTCAGCCGTGCGATCAAACGCTCTTATGCAGGGCTCAATGCGCCCAACAGGCCGATAGGGTCGTTTCTTTTTGTGGGCCCAACAGGTGTGGGTAAGACTGCACTAGCAACGCAGCTTGCAGAGACGATGCATGTACACTTTGAGCGTCTGGATATGAGTGAGTATATGGAGCCGCACACGATCAGCAGGCTAGTTGGTGCACCTCCAGGATATGTGGGGTATGAGCAGGGGGGACTGCTGACCGAGATGATCAAGAAACACCCGCATACGGTGCTTTTGCTTGATGAGATCGAAAAAGCACACCCCGATATCATGAATATCCTCCTTCAGGTGATGGACGGAGCGAAACTCACAGACAACAACGGTGTGGTCAGTGACTTTAAAAATGTGATCTTGATCATGACATCGAACATCGGCACAAAAGAGCCCAATGTGATGGGCTTTGCGAAAGATACGACGATGAAGACCGACAAGGCACTGGCTGCATTCTTCAGCCCGGAGTTTAGGAATCGATTGAGCGGCACGATCGAGTTTAAGCCTCTAAGCAAGGATGCGTTGGTGCAGATTGTTGATATCGAGATAGATACGCTCAATGAACTACTCAAAACGAAAAACGTAACACTCAAACTGACTAAAAAAGCAAAAGAGTACCTATCGAAAGAAGGGTATGATGAGCGGTATGGTGCAAGGCATATCGCCCGCGTGATCGACGAGAAGGTCAAAGAGTCGCTCACCGATGAGATACTCTTTGGCAAGCTCAAACATGGCGGTAAGGTAAAAGTCGACTTCAAAGAGGGCGCGTTGCAGTTTGAGTATGAGGAGCAGTGAGTGTCATCGATGTTTGATGAAGACTACTTAGTGCCGCCGCTGAGGGCGGCCCACTTCCCAAACCCTAGGTTTGCCTCCGATGAGGGATTGCTGGCCTATGGCGGCGATCTCTCCTCCCATACGCTTCTGACAGCCTATCGCAAAGGGATCTTCCCGTGGTACAGCCCCAAAGATCCGATCCTCTGGTGGTCACCCAACCCCAGGCTGCTTCTTTACCCTGAAAAATTTTACGTCAGAAAATCTTTCCGCCGGGTCTTACGATCGGGCAGGTTCACAGTGGCGTTCGACCATCACTTTGAAAAAGTGATACGCCACTGTGCCACGGTTCCAAGAGAGGGGCAGCATGGATCATGGATCGTGCCTGAACTGATAGAGGCATTCATACGCCTGCATGAAGAAGGGTTTGCACACAGTGTAGAGGTCCACCAGGAGGGGAGATTAGTGGGCGGACTCTATGGTTTAGCGATGGGTAAGGCCTTTTTTGGGGAGTCGATGTTCTCTTTGGTTAACGATGCCTCGAAAGTGGCATTCAAGGCGCTTAGCGATGTTTTAGCTGCAAAAGGCTATGATTTTATAGACTGTCAGATGCCAACAGACCATATGATAGGCCTAGGTGCTGAAGTAGTAGAGAGGGATACGTTTCTCGATGCGCTCGCAGAGACTCTGCAAAAGCCTAGCGATCTTGGGAGTTGGCACCATTTTAAATGGAGATATGAAGCCTTCACTATGCCGAAAGCTGAGCGTTCTTTATAGTGATGTGCTGCAAGCAAAACACACAAATAGCTATGAAAATGGGGATCTTGTAAATACAATAAGGTTTTGAAACCCATCTGCTAAAGAGTGGACTTGGTTCAAAAAGGAGATTTTACAATGAAAGATACAATCAATCATAAGGAGAGAATGCAATGGTAGATAGCGCGTTAGGGTTTTCGTTATGGCTGGATTTTGTCGAGAGAGATTTTTTGCGCAATGAATTTACCTCCTTGATAGAAAAAGGGATGATCAACGGTGCAACAAGCAACCCCGCGATCTTTGCTTCAGCGATCACCTCTTCACCTGCTTATAAAGAACAGTTGAAATCTTTAGCCACAAAGAGTGCAAAAGAGAAGTATGAAGCCTTGGCGATTCAGGATATCAAAACTGCAGCACAGGCATTGCGGGCAAACTATGAGGAGGGGAATGATGGATATATCTCTATCGAAGTGGATCCGTTTCTCTCCAATGATACTGCCAAAACGATAGAGGAGGGCAAGAGACTCTTTGAAGCGATCGGCGAGCCTAATGTGATGATCAAAGTACCCGCTACCGAGGCGGGATATGAAGCGATGAAGGTGTTGCTCAGTCACGGTATCTCTATCAACGCGACTTTGATCTTCTCACCAAAACAGGCATTAAAATGTGTCGAGGCCATGAAAGAAGGGATCGCAGCAAGCAACAGAAGAGTCGATGCGGTGGTCTCTGTCTTTGTTAGCCGTTTTGATAGAATACTTGATAACACACTCCAGGAAGCAGGCATAGAGACTGCCAAAGTAGGGATCTACAACGCCGCAAAGATCTACACACTGATCGAATCACATCAAGTCCCCCAGATCAGAACACTTTTTGCAAGTACAGGGGTCAAGGGAGATGACCTTCCTGCTGATTACTACATCAGAGAACTCCTGGCTTCAAGATCGGTCAATACCGCACCACTTCACACGATCGAACACTATATCAAAGCGCAAGAGACTATAGCAAAACTACCCTTGGATAAAGCATCCATCGATGCACACTTTGAAGCGGTTGAAAAAGCGGGTATCCACATGGAAGAGGTCTATGAGAGATTGCTTTCAGAAGGACTCGCGGCATTTGAGAAGGCATTTGAAGAGATGCTAGAAAGTATCCAATAAATCCGGAAAATAGGAGCGTCTAGATGGAAGAAAAACTCAAACGCTTTTTAAGAGCGATGATTAGTAACGGGGGATCTGACCTCCACCTCAAATCAGGTGCGATCACAAGAGTACGCATCAACGGTCAGCTGAAGCTGATAGGGAAAGAGGTGCTGAGTGCCGAGGAGATTGATGGTATTGCTAGAGCGATCACTACTGCTGAACAGTATGGGAAGCTAAAGATCGATAAAAGCCTGGACTTTACCTACATACTGGGGGAAGATCACCGTTTTAGGGTAAATATGTTCTATCAGATGGACGGGCTTTCAGCCGTTTTTCGTATCATCCCAGTGAAGATACTAAGTATCGATGAACTAGGGCTTCCTGAAGTGATTAAGTCGTTCACCCAGGTACAGCGCGGACTGGTTCTAGTAACCGGGGTGACAGGTTCGGGTAAATCCACCACATTGGCAGCCATGATCGATAAGATCAATCGCGAGACTAATAAGCATATCATTACCATCGAAGATCCGATCGAGTTTATCCATAAGGATAGAGGGTGCCTGATCAACCAGCGTGCCATCGGTCAGGATACCCACTCTTTTTCCGATGCGCTAAGAGCCGCACTCAGAGAGGATCCTGATATTATCCTGGTGGGTGAGATGAGAGACCTGGAGACGATCGACATTGCACTGCATGCGGCCAATACGGGGCACCTGGTATTCTCTACGCTTCACACGCTCGATGCCAAAGAGACAATCGACAGAATTGTCGGGATGTTTGCCAAGGAGGAGCAGAACCGTATCCGCACCTCTCTTGCTTCTGTGCTTGAAGGGATCATCTCCCAAAGGCTGGTACCGACGAAAAAAGGTGGTAGGACAGCAGGGATTGAAATATTGAAAAAGAGTGCCAGAATCGAACAGTTGATCATGGAAAACCGTGACTATGAGATCCCCGATGCACTCTTTGAAGGGAAAGAAATCTACGGGACCCAGACTTTTGATCAGCACTTGCTTGACCTGATCAAAGCAGATCAGATCACTGAAGAGACAGCTTTGGAGTATGCCTCCAATCCATCTGACCTTAAATTGAAGATGCAAGGGGTCGGCCGCGGTTCGATCGCAAGAGAAGAGCACAAAAACACCCCAGAAGAGATCTTCGACCTCAAGGATGAGTAGCGTTAAGCAAACGACAATAGTTTGTCGTTTGTAGCTACGAAACCGGAATGGTCGTAGCGTAGCGTAGCCATGGAGGCAAAAGCGTTAAGCAAACGACAATAGTTTGTCGTTTGTAGCTACGAAACCGGAATGGTCGTAGCGTAGCGTAGCCATGGAGGCAAAAGCGTTAAGCAAACGACAATAGTTTGTCGTTTGTAGCTACGAAACCGGAATGGTCGTAGCGTAGCGTAGCCATGGAGGCAAAAGCGTTAAGCAATCGATACCTGCGTATTTATGATTTACTTTTACCACAATTTAATAAAAACTGGATATAATCCGCTTCTATTTTACATTTCGGTGTAGATAATATTTTTATTTTAGTAAGGACTAACTATGTTAGAAGGTATCATTAGAGAGAGTATCGGAAAAAGCAACGCAAAACAGCTTAAAAGAGATGGTTATCTAATCGCTAACATTTATGCAAATGGTGTAGAGAATATCAATGCTGCATTTAAAAGAGGTGATTTCATCAAAGCCGTAAGAGCAAAAGAGGGATTGACCCTTCCTATAAAAGTTGGTGATAAAGAGCTGAACGTAGTGATCCATGAGTATCAACTTCATCCGGTAACAGGGGACATCATGCATGTGGATCTAAGGATAGGTATCCCAGGCCAGGTGACTGACTACCTTGTACCTGTTGTAACACACGGAACACCAAAGGGTCTTAAAAATAAAGGTGTGCTTGTCATCTCTAAAAGAAGAATCAAAGTAAGAGGTGCAATCGAAAATATGCCTAAGAACTTTGATCTAGATGTCACTGATCTTGACAGAGATGACTCTATTCTTATCAGAGATATCGAAGCCCCAGCAAACTGCCGCATTATGGAAAGACCAGATGTTGCGATCTGTGGTGTGATCAAAGCAAAATAATCAAACTTCAGCTTTGAGCATTAAAGTGAGCGAAGAGAAAGACTACTGCACTTGCATAAAAACAAATAACAGGAGGAGTCGTGGCACTTTTTGTTGGTCTGGGAAACCCGGGATCAAAATACGAAAACACACGGCATAACATCGGTTTCAGGATCATAGATAAACTTGTCGCTGATCTTGGAGCCAGAGACCTCTATAAAGCTTCATTCCAGGGTGAACTGTTCAAATATTCCCATCACTACTTCTTAAAGCCGACGACCTTTATGAATCTATCGGGTAAGAGTGTTTTAGCTGTAAAGCAGTTTTACAAGATAGAGAGTGAAGATATTATCGTGATCCATGATGATATCGACCTCCCTTTTGGTGCCTTGCGTTTCAAGCGTGGCGGTGGTCATGGCGGTCATAATGGCCTCAAGTCTATCGATGAAGTGATTGGAAAAGAGTACCTGCGTGTCAGGGTAGGGGTGGGTAAACCTGCGCATAAGTGCGAGGTTGCTGAGTATGTGCTGCATGATTTTAGCAAAGAGGAAGAGGAGCATCTTGATCGGCTGATCTCCCATACGGCTGAAGCCTGTATGAAACTAACAACAGAGCCATTGACAGAGGTAAAGTCAAGATGTAGCCTGAAGTCTATAGAGGGGCTTCTAGGATGAATCTCTTCTCTCCTCCCCTCTACGTCACCTATCTGGCAAAACACTACTTCAAAAACCTTCTGGTGATACTTTTGGGCCTCTCTCTGGTCTTTTCGGTGATAGACTATTTTCAGCAGTTTTCAAAGCTTGAAAAACTCGGTACCTACCAGCTGCACTATCTATTTTTTAAATGGGAAGAGGCGATCACGATGCTTTATCCTCTGGCCATGGTGTTTGCCGTGATCATCACAAAGGTCATCATGGTAAAAAATAGCACTATGGTGGCATTGCATGCGTTTGGCTTCAGCAATAAAAAACTTTTTATGCCTATTCTTGCAGTCTCACTCTTTGTCTATATGCTCTTTATGGTGCTTCATACGACGGAGTTTTCTTATGCCAAGGATAAAGCCTCTCACTTGCTAAAAAACGAATACAATGACTATGCGGTAAAGGATCTGTTCTTTAAGTACAATGATGCATTTGTCTATGTCAAAAAACTAGATCCGATAAAGAAAAGGATAGAGGGTATCACCCTCTTTAAAGTGGAAGGCAATCAAGTACGTTATACGATCAGGGCCCCGTATGCACTCTATAACGGCACTGGATGGGATGCAAAAGATGCAAGACTCAAAACGCATCTTTATGAGAATGGTATTTTACAAAGTTACCGCCTAGAACATAAAGAGAGCATCGAAACACTAGTGGGGTACAAACCAAAAATCATGGAGTCACTCTATGAAGGGAAGGCATTGAGTGTGATCGACATGTATCATGCTTGGAGACTCTTTTCTGTACAGCATCTTGACTCCGAAAAAATTCGCGCAACCCTCTATGATAAGGTGATCACTCCATTTTTTGCTATCGCTATGGTGTTGATCCTCTTTTTTAAGTTGCCTTTCTATGCAAGAATGGCGAATCTTTCAATCACACTTGCACTCTCTTTGGGGGCTACGATCATTGTGTGGGGGATACTGTTTGGTCTGGGAAAGATGGGGTATAATGGAGCGATCCTTCCCGAGCTAGCTTCTGTCTTGCCGATCATACTGTTGGTTGCTTATGCGCTCTATCTCTATATCCATCAAGAGACAAAGCGCTTTACATAAACAGTGCTAGATGACATACGCTTGCTTCTAATCAATTTTTAGATAAAATCACCGCAAAATAGTGTCCTAGGTAAGCGACAATTGTGAGGAAAACGGGAATGAGTATGGATATAAAAGAGCTAGCCCAACAGTACGGTACACCACTTTATGTCTATGATTTTGACTATATCAAAGAGCGATATAGCAGCCTCAAAGATGCCTTTGCTGGGAAAAAATCATTGATCAATTACGCGGTCAAGGCAAACTCAAATCTTTCGGTAATTGCTTTGCTTGCAACGCTGGGTGCGGGAGCAGACTGTGTGAGTATCGGAGAAGTCAAAAGAGCGCTGAGTGCAGGGGTGAGTAAATATAAGATCATCTTTTCGGGTGTAGGCAAACGTGATGAGGAGATCCGGGCGGCACTTGAGTACGATATCCTTTTGATCAACCTTGAGAGTGAAGCTGAGATGAAACGCGTGGAGATGGTGGCAAAAGCTCTAGGTAAAGAGGCACGTATCTCGATCCGCGTCAATCCCAATATTGATCCTCAGACCCATCCTTATATTTCGACGGGACTGCATGAGAACAAGTTTGGTGTCGAGATCGAGATGGCAAAACGGATGTATATCTACGCGAAAAAGTCGGCGTTTCTCAACCCGATAGGGATCCACTTCCATATCGGTTCGCAGCTGACCAAATTGGAGCCTATCGCAGAGGCATGCGGTATCGTGGCTGATCTGGTACGTTCGCTGAAGGCCATCGATATCGATATCAAGTTCTTTGATGTGGGCGGTGGTATCGGCGTAGTCTATGATGATGAGCAGACGATTGCACCGCAGGCCTATACCGATGCGATATTCCAGGCGACCAAAGGGCTGGATGTGACGATCTTGTGTGAACCGGGACGCTACATGGTGGCCAATGCGGGCGTGTTCCTCACCAAGGTCCTCTACGAAAAAGTCAATACAGAAAAACGTTTCGTCATCGTAGATGGCGCGATGAATGATCTGATCCGCCCAAGCCTTTACAATGCGTATCACAGGATCGAAGCGGTGGCAAAAGAGGGCGAAAAAACACCAGCCGATGTGGTAGGACCAGTCTGTGAAAGCGGGGACTTTCTTGGAAAGAATGTACCACTTCCGCCTCTAGAGCATGATGACCTGCTCGCTGTCTATTCTGCTGGTGCTTACGGCTTTACGATGGCGAGCAACTACAACACACGCCCAAAGCCAGCAGAGGTTGCGATACAAGGTGACAAGATAAAACTAATTCGTAAGCGCGAAACCTATGAAGATCAGGTGCGTCTAGAGCTTGAGTGCATGGAGAAGAGTGCCCAGTAGCAGGCACGCTTTAAAGGAGTATGAGTATGACTTTGGATGAGCTTCGTCACAATATCGACAAGATCGATGATACGCTTTTGGAACTTTTCAATCAGCGTATGGATCTTGTGCATGAGGTCGGTCAGCTAAAAAACACCACAGGTGCCCCCATCTACCGTCCTGAACGTGAGCAGGCGATCCTCAACCGCCTGAAAGCAAAAAACAGGGGCAAATTGACCGATGTAGCAATCGAAGCGCTTTATTTGGAGATCTTTGCAGTCTCACGCAACCTAGAACTTCCAGAAGCAGTAGCCTACCTAGGGCCAGAAGCCAGCTTTACGCATCAGGCAGCAGAGAGCAAGTTTGGTGCGATGAGCGTCTATCTACCCATCAGTTCGATCCAGGGAGTGTTCCGTGAGGTTTCAAGAGGCACGGCAAAATTTGGTGTGGTACCCATAGAGAACAGTTCTAGTGGGATCGTGAGCGATACGATCAGTAGTTTTGATGCGTATGACCTTAAGATCATCGCTGAAGTGGTGATCGATGTGCATCTCTCTTTTGCTACTTTGTCTGAAGATATCAAGAAGATCGATAAGATCTACTCCAAAGATATCGCATTTGGACAGTGCAGGGTGTTTTTGGAGGATCTGGGATTCAATGATATCGAGCACATTCCTATAGAATCAACAGCCAAAGCGGCAAAGCTGGCGCTAAAGGATGAGAATGCCGCTGCGATCTGTCCGTCAGTGGCAGCGAAGATCAACCACCTTCCGATCCGCTTTGACAATATCGAAGATGATACCAACAACCGTACGCGTTTTTTCGTGATCTCAAATTTTGATAACCTGCCATCAGGGCATGACAAGACCTCCCTCCTGGTCAAGCTTGACAACACACCGGGTGCCTTGGTGAACTTCCTTAATGATTTTGAGCGCTCAAAGATCAACCTTACGAAGATCAAATCGCACATCGTTGAGGGAAAATCGATCTTTTTTATCGAGTTCCTTGGGCATAAAGATGATGAAACTATCAAATCGATACTCAATAAACATACTGATAAGATCAAGGTCCTAGGCTCCTATGTCTATGAAACGGATGACGTATAACATTTCAAAAAGAAGCAAAAGATGAATATAGCATTTAACAAAGCACTCAAGGAAATAAAAATCTATGAAGCCGGCAAGCCTATCGAGTTGGTGGTACGGCAATACGGCGTTGCACCCAAAGATGTGGTCAAACTTGCCTCCAATGAAAACCCCATTGGTACAAATCCGGCGATTGCAAAAGTGATCAGATCCCATGCTGATATCGTGCACCTCTATCCTGATGATAGTATGTTCGAGCTCAAGGCAGCGCTTGCGAAGAAGTATCAGGTAGAGGATACCAACATCATTATCGGTGCGGGGAGTGACCAGATACTAGAGTTTATCTCGCGTGCAGCACTGGATACAAACGCTTCGGTGCTCATGAGCGGAGTCACCTTTGCGATGTATGAGATCTATGCCAAACAGATGGGTGCAAAGGTCTATAAGACGATGAGCCATAAGCACACGTTTGAAGAGTTCATGGAAGCATACACAATGCACAGGCCAAAAGTCGTTTACATCTGTACCCCAAACAACCCTACTGGGGATGCAACAAGCAAAGCCGATGTGATCAGATTGATCGAGGCGATGGGTGATGATACGCTGATCGTCGTAGACGGTGCCTATATGGAGTATGCCGCTGCAAAAGATGAGCAATACCGTATTGTACCCCATGATCTTTTGGGGTATGACAATGTGATCTATCTGGGCACCTTTTCAAAAGCACACGGTTTAGGCGGTATGCGGGTCGGGTATGGTATCGCACAGCCCCCCCTCATCAAAGAGCTCCACAAGATGAGACCTCCGTTTAATATCACGACACTCTCTTTGCTTGCAGCGATTGAGGCGACCAAAGATGACACATTTGTGCAAGAGAGTATTGCCTTGCATCAGGAGCAGATCAAGAGATATGAAGCCTTCGCAGAGGAAAATGGCATCAGATATATTGACAGTTATACCAATTTTATCACCTACCTGTTTGATGCACCTTACCACTCTAGTGATATTGCCGAGGCACTACTCAAAAGAGGGGTGATCATCCGTGATCTTGCCTCCTATGGGATGAACGCGATTCGCATCACTGTGGGGACCCAAAAGCAAAATAGTATCTTCTTCAGGCATTTTTCAGAGATCATTGCCTAATATGAAAAGAGTAGAAGTCGTCAACCCAGCAAGCGTAAGGGTTTCTCCCTTTATACTGCATGAGTATATAGCATCCGGGGACACTTCTGCCAAACCAAAAAAAGTGACCAAAAAAGCATTGAGAGCTATGGCAAAGGAGCTAGGGATCCCCTATAATGAGAGTCAGATCGAATTTGCCAAAAAAATGATCAATGTGTACAGAGAGAGTTGAGATGAATATCAAAGAGCATTCGATTGAAGAACTTCAGGCGCTTGCCGAAGAGATCAGAGAGAAGATACTGCAGACAGTAAGCCGTAACGGTGGGCATTTAAGTTCAACCATGGGTGCGGTAGATCTGATCGTTGCAATGCATAGGGTTTTTGATGTGACCAAAGATCCGTTCATTTTCGATGTCAGCCACCAGGCCTATGCACATAAACTCTTGACAGATCGTTGGGATCGCTTCGATACCCTACGTGCATTTGGGGGTATCAGTGGTTATACTAAACCCATGGAGTCTCCGTATGACTACTATATAGCAGGGCACAGTTCCACTTCCATCTCCTTAGCTGTCGGTGCAGCAAAAGCGATCGCGCTTAAAGGTGAAGCGCGTATTCCCGTTGCATTTATTGGTGATGGAAGTATGAGTGCGGGGATGGTCTATGAAGCGCTGAATGAATTGGGTGACAGAAAGTACCCCGTGGTGATCATCCTTAATGACAACGAAATGAGTATCGCCAAACCGATCGGTGCGATCAGCAAGCTGCTTTCGCAGACAATGGCGGGATCTTTTTATCAGAAGTTTAAACACAGAGTAGAAAAAGCCCTTGAGCGTCTTCCTGAAGGTGCGACCTATATGGCGAAGCGTTTTGAAGAGTCTCTTAAGCTGATCACTCCAGGGATTATGTTTGAAGAGATGGGGATCGAGTATATTGGGCCTGTAGATGGACATGATATCAAAGCACTGATTGAGACATTTCAAGTGGCCAAAAAACTAAAAAAACCGGTGATTGTTCATGCTCAGACAACCAAAGGTAAAGGGTATGAGATCGCAGAAGGGTCAAAAGAGCACTGGCACGGTGTAGGAGCTTTTGATCTTAAGACAGGGAAAGCCTCCAAAAAGAGCAGTAAGAAATCTGCCACTCAGATCTACAGTGAAACATTGCTTGAGATGGCTGATCAGGATGCGAAGATCGTGGGGGTCACCGCAGCGATGCCGAGCGGCACAGGTCTCAACGCAGCCATGCAAAAGTATCCTGAGCGTTTTTGGGATGTCGCGATCGCAGAGCAGCATGCGGTCACTTCGATGGGGCCTTTGGCAAAAGAGGGATTTAAGCCTTTCTGTACGCTCTACTCTACATTCCTACAGAGGGGTTACGATCAAGTCATCCACGATATCTGTCTGATGGATCTTGGCGTGGTATTTGCTATTGACCGAGCAGGGATCGTGGGAGAGGATGGCGAAACACATCAAGGGGTATTTGATATAAGTTATCTTAGAGCAATCCCCAACATGACCCTACTTGCGCCTTACAATGAGAGCAGCATGAAAGCAGCCATGGCCTTTGCTAAAGCCTATCACCGCCCCTGTGCTTTGAGATACCCAAGAGGTGCATTTCTTGCTCCTGATAGTAGCTGCGAACCGTATGAACTTGGAAAGTCTTTCATGCTACAGGAGGGTGAAGAGATACTCTTTATCGGGTATGGCAATGGTGTGGGGCGTGCGATGCTCACTGCTACGAAGATAGAGCAAAGGGTTGGGATACTTGATCTGCGTTTTGTCAAACCACTCGATGAGAAGATGCTTTTGCACCTTAGTACTCTCTATAAGCAATGGTATGTATTCTCTGATTCTGCAGCCAAAGGGGGAGTAGGGTCGGCGATATTAGAATTTTTGAGCCAAAAGCGTATCAGAGATGTTTTGTTGACCACTTTTGAGTATGAGGATGCATTCATTACGCATGGCAGTACTCAGCTGGTGGAGGAGAGTCTTGGACTGTTGCCTGAGCAATTGGCCCAGAGAATCAATAGAGATATCGATACAAAGAGCGAGTAGCCAAACACTCCTTTGGAGTGTACGCACTGCATTTAAAAAAGTACTCGGAAAGTTTTTTTTTAAGTTCAGTGACAGTGGACAAAAAAGTTAAGGAATGAAAAATGGCTAACGAATACATTTTTACAAGTGAATCAGTAACTGAAGGTCACCCCGATAAAATGGCTGACCAGGTCTCCGATGCAATACTTGACTATATCATTGCACATGATAAAAATGCAAGGGTTGCATGCGAGACATTGCTGAGCAATGGTTTTTGTGTTATTGCAGGTGAGCTAAAGACTACGGCGTATGCTCCGATGCAGGAGATCGCAAGAGAGGTAGTCAGAGAGATCGGCTATACCGATGCAAGTTACGGCTTTGATTACAGAAGCGCGGGTGTGCTCAACGGGATCGGTGAGCAGAGTCCGGATATTAATCAGGGAGTCGATAAATCCTGCGGCGAGATCGGTGCAGGCGATCAGGGGCTAATGTTTGGCTATGCATGCAAAGAGACTCCGGAGCTGATGCCGTTGCCTATCTCGCTTGCTCACAAGTTGACCGCAAAACTAGCAGAGGTACGCAAGAACGGTACGGTACCCTTCTTGCGCCCAGATGGGAAAGCGCAGGTTTCTGTCAAATATGTGGATGCAAAACCTGTGGCAATCGATACGATCGTGATCTCTACACAGCACCATGACAATGTTTCGCTCGAACAGGTACAAAAAGCAGTACTCGAAGAGGTGATCAAACCGGTCATACCACCTGAAATGGTGCATGATGATATCACGTACCATATCAATCCAACAGGACGATTTGTCATCGGCGGTCCTCAGGGTGATGCGGGGCTGACAGGACGCAAGATCATTGTGGATACTTACGGCGGTTCATGTCCGCACGGCGGAGGAGCCTTTTCAGGTAAAGATCCGACAAAGGTTGATCGATCTGCAGCATATGCTGCAAGATATGTGGCTAAACACCTTGTGGCTGCTGGTGCATGTGAAAAAGTAACGCTCCAGATCGCTTATGCGATCGGTATCGCAGAACCTGTATCGATCTATATCGATACTCATGGCACCAGTGTGGTAGAGGAAGCAAAAATCACCACATGTGTCAAAGAACTTTTTGACCTGACACCAAAAGGGATCATTGAGGAGCTTGACCTCTTGAGACCGATCTATAAAAAGACGGCTGCTTATGGGCATTTCGGCAGAGAAGAGAGTGACTTTACGTGGGAGCAGACTCCTAGAGTAGAAGAGATAAAAAGCTATCTTGGGCTTTAAGCAGAGACTTCTTCAGACTTTTTGTGCTAGTCCCTCTCCGGGGTACTGGCTGGATTGATCTTCTTCAATCGCACCTAGTACTTGGTATAAAGATTTGCTCAGATAAGGTACGTATTTAAAAAAAATCCTCGAAAATCAGCATAAGATTAAAGAGTTATTTAAAAATTTGTGCTATAGTTAATGCACAACAACTAATAGGAGAAAACTATGGCAGTAATGATTAGTGATTTATGTATCAACTGTGCGGCATGTATTGATGAGTGTCCGGTAGAAGCTATCGTAGATGAGGATGATAACCCAACGGGTGAGGAGTGCTACTATGTCTATCCTGACAAATGTGTTGAGTGTGTAGGCCATCATGATACTCCAGCCTGTGCTGAAGCATGTCCGACAGAGGGGTGTATTACTTGGGATATGCCATTCACAGCTGACAATAAAGCGCACTTTGCAGGCGGTAACTACATTGATGGTAAAAACTATGTTATGGATGATGCTGATGCAGAAATGCCATTTAAAGATTCTGTTTCTATGGATGACAGAGCGGCAAGAAAGCCTGTCATTGAAGACTAAGACCATCTTCTCTCTGCATAGGGGAAGCCTCCTATGCAGATCTTTTCTCACTACAACCTATTAATCTACATTTAACAAAGAATTTGGTACAATTCCGCCCGATACTTTCAACTCATTTTTAGATTTGAAGTAAAATTTATGAAGCAGGAATATCCGGATGGAAAGAACACTATCAATTATCAAACCAGATGCAGTAGCAAAAAATGTTGTAGGTCAAATCCTCAGCAGATTTGAAGAAGCGGGTCTTAGAGTCGCAGCAACAAAGAAAATACAACTTTCACGTGAGGATGCTGAAGCATTCTATGCTGTACACAATGAGAGACCATTCTTTGGTGAGCTTGTTGAGTTTATGATCTCTGGTCCGGTTGTAGTATCGGTACTAGAAGGTGAAGATGCAATGGCAAAAAATAGAGCACTTATGGGAGCAACAAACCCGAAAGAAGCAGCACCTGGAACGATCAGAGCTGATTTTGCTGACAGTATCGATGCAAACGCAGTGCACGGAAGTGACTCCTTAGAAAATGCGCAGATCGAGATCAATTTCTTCTTTGCACAAAGAGAAATTTACTAAAAGCTCAATGCTCAAAAGCTAAGCTTTCTGGGAGTTAGCATGACGATTCACTTTGGTAAAATAGGCACTACGCCCAATACTTTTGAAGTAACTCTGAAAGAGGCCATACTAAGCGGTACACTTCAAAAGAGCGGATATCATCGTGTGACTCTAAATGCTCTCTTGGGTGGAAAAGTAGAGCTAGACTGTGATAGATGCGGACAAAGCTATGAGTATCCACTGGAGGGTGAGTTGAAACTTACGCTCAGTGATATGATGATAGAAGATAAAGATGATTTGGATATAATTGAGTTTTTAGATGGAGACATCGATTTGACCTATATCCTGGAGAGTGAGATCAATGCACTCAAAGGTGCTTACCACTATTGCCAAAAGTGTGGTAGTAGTGATGAGGATTTTGAAATAGAGTTTTAAAAGTGACGGAGTTGAGGATTTTATAGAGATCCTCCTTGGCAACGCTAGCGTTGTTACATTAGCATAGAAAAGGATAAAAAATGGCAGTACCTAAGAGAAGAGTAAGTAAAACCAGATCAGCAAAAAGAAGAACACACTACAAATTGACACTTCCAATGCCCATCAAAGACGCCGATGGCACTTGGAGGATGCCTCACCATATGAATATGACCACAGGTGAGTATAAAGTAACTAAAGCCTAATCGCAATGATCAGAATTGCAATCGATGCAATGGGTGGGGACTTCGGTCCCGAGCCTATCATAGAAGGTGTGGTACAAGCACTTGAAGAAAGAAAATTCGTTCCTATTCTCGTGGGCGATAAAGAAGAGATTCTCTCCTTCCTCCCTCCCTATTATGTAGATAAAATTGAAATGGTTGAGGCCGGCGATGTGATCGATATGTCCGATGCTGCAACGGATGCACTCAAGCGAAAAGACTCTTCGATCTATAAGGCGGTTGAACTTGTACGCAAAAAGAAGGCAGACGCAGTAGTATCAGCTGGACATAGCGGGGCTACTATGACTACCGCTACTTTGAGAATCGGTCGTTTGCCTGGGATCTCAAAACCCGGCCTTGCTACGCTGATGCCTAGTATGGGAAGATACAAGACATTGGTGCTTGATGTCGGTTCTGTAACGGATTGTAAACCGCAAAACCTCTATGAGTTCGGTGCGATGGGGGAGGCCTATGCTGAGAAGATACTTGGGATAGAGTCGCCTACAGTAGGACTCCTATCAAACGGTTCTGAGGACAGTAAAGGCAATGAGCTTACAAAAGCGACTTTTCCTCTTTTGAAGCATCTGAAAGGTTTCATAGGAAATGTTGAAGGGAAAGATATCTTCAATGGGAAAGTGAATGTGGTCGTTTGTGACGGATTTACGGGAAATATCCTGCTCAAGACAAGCGAGGGTGTGGTTTCAACGGTTTTTGATCTGATGAAACAGTATATCAGAAAGTCGCTCCCTGCGAAGATTGGTGCATTCATGATGAAGAAAAAAGTATTTGTCAATATGAAAAAGCAGATTGACAAAGATGAATACGGTGGGGCGCCACTATTGGGTCTCAAGGGATGTGCGATCATCTCTCACGGTGCTTCCAGCCCGAAGGCGATCAAAAATGCCATCTTCCAGGCAATACGTTTTGTGGAATCGGATGTGAACACTACGATAGAAAAACGTCTCTCTGAGAGTAGTTAAAAGCCCATCATCTTAGAAAACACGCCTAGGTGTGTTTTCTTCCCCCCCCTTTTTTTTAGAAATTATCACCCAAAAGTATGGTAGAATGTTCTTCACTATTTTGTTAAGGAAAATCATGTCTCCAAATAAGCCAGTCTATGCTTCGTTCAGGTCTATCGGTGCCTATGTCCCCGAAAAGATCCTCTCCAATGCTGATCTTGAAGCAATGGTCGATACGACAGATGAATGGATTGTGAAGCGTACAGGGATCAAAGAGCGTCATATTGCCGCAAAAGATGAATATACAAGTGATATGGGGGCAAAAGCAGCCAAAAGCGCGATAGAGCGTGCAGGCATAGCCAAAGAGGAGATCGACCTTGTGATCTGTGCTACAGTGACTCCAGATTATTTCAATATGCCTTCAACTGCTTGTATTATATCCGATAAACTCGGTATGCATAATGTACAGGCATTTGATATCTCTGCTGCATGCAGCGGATTTATCTATATCCTTTCGATCGCAAAAGCATTTATTGAATCGGGCATGAAGAAAAATGTCCTGGTCATTGGAGCTGAAAAGTTCTCCTCTATCGTTGACTATACGGATAGAACGACCTGTATCTTGTTTGGTGATGGTGCCGGTGCAGCAGTGATCTCTGCAACAGTGAAAAAAGAGGAGGGGTTTATTGATGTGCATGCCAGTGCAGACGGTTCCTACTCAGACTTTTTGATGACACCAGCTCCGGGCGCTGTGCATCCTGCCAGTGAGGCGATGATCGATGAAAAACTCCATTTTGTACAAATGAAGGGAAATGAGACCTTTAAATTGGCTGTTAAGACCTTGACAAAAGATGTCAAGGATATCCTTGAACAGAACCAGATCAATGCAGAAGATATCCCGCACTTTATCCCGCATCAGGCAAACTACCGCATTATCAAAGCAGTTGGTGATGCACTGAACATGAGAGAGGATCAAGTGGTAGTGACTGTACATAAATACGGCAATACCTCTGCTGCTTCGATCCCTATGGCGATCAATGATCTTTATGAGTCAGGCAGGCTTAAAACCGGCGAATTGATGCTGCTTGACACATTTGGTGGCGGTTTGACTTGGGCTTCAGCACTGCTTCCTTTTATGGGTAAATAGGTCTATGCGTATTGGTTTTATCGGTGATATCGTCGGTAAACCCGGACGTCTGATGCTTAAGCGCCATCTAAAAAGACTTCAGGAAGCACATCGTATTGATTATACGATTGCCAATTATGAAAATGCTTCTCATGGATTTGGTCTGACGGAAAAAAACTGCAAAGAGCTTCTTGGGTACGGTATCGACATGATGACTGGAGGGAATCACAGTTTTGATAAAAAAGAGATCTTCGAGCTTTTTGATACCTATCCGCTTATCCGTCCAATGAACTATCCTCAGGGTGCGCCTGGTAGAGGGATACTAGAGACTACAGTTCTAGGAAAAAAGGTAGCGATACTCAACCTAATGGGGTACTACACGATGCCCATGGTGGACAACCCTTTTACAATCATCACAGAAGAGGTGGCGCTGCTGCGCTCCAGAGGTTTTAAACATATCATTATCGATATGCATGCAGAGGCAAGCAGTGAGAAGCAGGCACTTCTGCACATGCTTTGCGAGGATGTATCAGCAATCCTTGGGACCCATACCCATGTGGGGACTGATGACCTTCAGGTAGTCAACGGATGCTGCTATGTTACAGATGTAGGGCTGACTGGATGTAGGGATGGTGTGATAGGGATGAGGAAAGATGTACCGTTGAGACGTTTTCTTACAGGGATTGGCGGCCATTTTGATCTACCCGATGAGTGCAAGAGTGTATTGCAGATGGTTGTTTTTGAGCTGGATGACGAAGGTGCGTGTATCAGCGCAGAGAAGATCAAGATCCATGATGACTATCCAAAGATTGTCACACACGCCTGGATCGAACCATCACCCAGCAGGACTCTATGATAACAATTAAAGTGAAGGTACACGTTAGCGTTTAAAAATGATCTATTGGTATGATTTTATGATTTTCGTTTAATTCTTACTTTTTTAGGATCAAACAATTCAATCGCGGCTTTGATCATCGGTTCTTCCAGTAATAAAGAGGGGTCTTTCTCTTTTGCCGCCTCGGTATCGCCTGCTTGGGGAGCGATACATGAGCTTTTCATCTCGATATCTTCAATCATCGATGCGGAGGCGTTGCACTCCTCCTCTTTGGGTGAGGGATCAATGCGCTTCTCTAGCGAAGAAGCGATTGTTTCATCAGATTTTTTTTTTGTTTCTTTTATGGGATCGGAGGCCTGTTCTTTTGCAATATTGAGAATCTTTGTGTCAAACCCGAAGAGCTCTTTGACGAACATATTGATCACTCCCCAGTGGGTGATGAGCTGTTTTTTCTCTTCACCCTGGGCTGTGGAACTCCAAGTAAGCGTACCCTCTTTAAAACTTTCAAATTCGATATTGGTCTCAAAGCACATTCCCAGCTCAAAATCCCTGTCAAAGATCTTTTGGATGAGGGTATCAAAGCGTTTTTTGTCAGGATCAGGTGCAGATACCGTGGCCTTTTCCTGGATAGGTGTAGAGATCTGCGTCTCCTGTACACGAAGATCCTCACTCGGTTCTTCAGCTATAGTTGGCTCTTCGGGTTTTTGCTTGAGTATCTCCTCTTTGACTTCCGGTACCGCTTCCTTTTCCTCCTCAGCCACACTAGGTGTCACAGGTGTCTCCACTCTCCCGTGATCGCCTGATGGCGCGAGGTCGGCTTCCGTGATCGTGACAACCTCGGATACTTCCGAAGGTGCGGCAGGCATAGTGATCTGCACCCCCTGCATCTCTTTTTCGAGTGCCTGGATCATGGTATCGATCTCTTTGATCTGTAGGGCTTCCATCATTTTAAACAGCGTGAGCATCAGGACAAACTCACCGTCACTCCCCAGTGCAAGCAACCCTTTGGATTCGGCTATGATTCTAAAAAAGCGTTCGATGATCATCGGAGTTAGGAGTGTGCTTTTGGAGAGGAACTGCGCTTTCAGGTAGAGGGTCAGCTCATCGAGGATCATTTCTGCTTCATAATCAGATGCCATCTTAAGAAATGCCAACACCCTCTTCTCATCTTTACGGAGGATATCCTGGGTCAGTTGTTCAAGCAAGCTCGGTTCGATAATGCCAAGCATGGAGGTCACAGTAGGAACATCGACATAGTTCTTGGAGTAAACGATCGCTTGATCAAGCAGTGTCAGGGAATCTCTCAAGCTTCCCGCTCCTGTACGGGCGATGATCTTTAGAGCCTCTTTTTCAAATCCGATCTGTTCAAGGTTTAGGATATGTTCAAGATGTCCCTGAACAAGGTTCTGCGGGATCTTTTTGAACCTGAAATGCTGGGTTCTGGAGAGTATCGTAGCTGGCAGTTTCAACGGGTCTGTGGTCGCAAGGATGAACTTGACAAAAGCCGGAGGCTCTTCGAGTGTCTTAAGTAGGGCATTGAACGCCTGGTTAGTCAGCATATGTACCTCATCGATGATGAAGATCTTAAAACGTGCAGAGCTCGGCTTGTACTTGGTGTGCTCGATAAGCTCTTTGATATCATCGATACCGCGGTTGCTTGCAGCATCCATCTCGATGATGTCCATATGGCGATTTTCGCTGGCCATTACGCAGTGGGCGCAGACCCCGCATGGATGCGCAGAGGCACCTTTTTCGCAGAGCAACGCTTTTGCAAAGATACGTGCGGTGGAGGTCTTCCCGCTTCCACGGAGTCCCGAAAAGAGATAGGCGTGGGAGAGTCTGTTGCCTTCAAGTGCAAGAGAGAGGGTCTGAGAAACTGCTTCCTGACCGATAAGATCATTGAAAGTAGCAGGTCGGTATTTTCTTGCAAGGGCTAAAGACACAATCTAACTCCAATCGTTTTGATAGCACATATTGTAATGGAATTTTTCTTTGATTGGTATAATGCATAAAAAAAATGCAAAAGGCACTCTGGCAAAATGGCAAGATCAAAGATATGTGAGTAAAAAAAGACACACCCAAAGGAGGCTACGGCTTTATGGCTTGCTATAAATGCAGAGCTTAGAAAAAAAGAGTACACCGATGTTATCTACCATGCGATACCCTGCTGCTGAAGTCTAATCCCCCATCATGTATAGATGGAGCTATCTTTGCTACAAACTCCTCCTAACCACACATTGGATATAATCCCCCTTATTTTATACATCATTGATAAGTGAGAGATTGATGCGTTATATTCCAAGCGAGATCGAAGCCAAGTGGCAAAAACAGTGGGATGATGAACAGGCCTTCGAGCCTTCGGATTCTTTGGAACAGAAGAAAAAATATATCTTGAGTATGTTTCCTTTTCCTAGTGGAAGATTGCATATGGGACATGTGCGTAACTATGCGATAGGTGATGCGATCGCACGATACTACAGAAAGCAGGAGTACAATGTACTTCATCCGATCGGATGGGATGCTTTTGGTATGCCCGCAGAAAACGCTGCGATCAAGCACGGCCGCCACCCCAAAGAGTGGACCTACTCCAATATCGACTATATGAGAAAAGAGCTTCATTCCCTGGGGCTTTCTTTTTCCAAAACACGCGAGTTTGCGACCTGTGATCCGCTCTACACCAAGTGGGAGCAGGAGTTCATCATCAAAATGTTTGAAGAGGGATTGCTCTTCCGTGAATCCACGACGGTCAACTGGTGTGAGGATTGTCATACCGTTCTAGCCAATGAGCAGGTGGAAGAGGGGTGCTGCTGGCGATGCGGCAACCCAGTAGAGCTCAAGGAGATGCCGGGGTATTACCTCGATATTATTAAGTATGCCGATGAATTGCTCGAAGACCTAAAAACGCTTGAAGGTCAATGGCCCAACCAGGTACTCACGATGCAGAGCAACTGGATCGGCAAGTCCCAGGGCCTGGAGTTCAGTTTTGAACTGAGCGAAGAGAGCAAGGCAAAGCTTGGGGGTACGTTTGAGAAATATTCTGTCTTTACCACACGCCCTGACACGATCTATGGGGTCAGTTACTCCGCGCTTGCGGCAGAGCATCCTATCACGAAGTACATGGTAGAGCATGATCTGCTCGATCAAAAGACAGCTGCAAAGATCACGGCGATTGCCAATAGGGGTGAGCGTGAGAGAGCACAGGCAGACAAAGAAGGATATCCGCTCGGTATCACAGTGATCCACCCGCTTACCGGCGAGGAGATACCGGTCTGGACAGCGAACTTTGTGCTTGCGGGGTACGGCGGCGGTGCCGTGATGGCAGTACCGGCACACGATGAGAGGGATTATGAGTTTGCAAGCAAGTATAGCCTTCCGATCAAAAGGGTGATAAGTGGTGGTGAAGCACTCCCCTATACGGGTGAGGGCAAACTGGTGGATTCAGCGGCATTTACAGGGCTACAAAACTATGAGGCGAAGGCCAAAGTCATCGCAACATTTGAAGAGGCAGGCTTTGGAAAGGGTACGACGAATTACAGATTGCGTAACTGGGGAGTGAGCCGCCAGCGTTATTGGGGTGCACCGATCCCGTTTGTGCACTGTCAAACGTGTGGTCTTGTCCCTGAAAAGATAGAGAACCTCCCGATCGCACTCCCTGATGATGTCGAGATCACCGGTGAAGGGAACCCGCTAGAGAACCATCCGACATGGAAATACTGCAAGTGCCCCAAATGTGGAGAGGATGCAGTGCGTGAGACGGATACGCTCGATACCTTTGTGCAGTCAAGCTGGTATCAGTTTCGCTATGCGACCAACCCAAAAAAATGGAACGAAACCGGTATCGACAAGGCGGACGTGAACTACTGGCTGGGCGTAGACCAGTATATCGGAGGGATCGAGCATGCGATCTTGCACCTTTTGTACGCCAGATTCTTTACAAAAGTGCTCCGTGATCTAGGGTATGTAGAGATCGATGAGCCCTTTGAGCGACTGCTTACGCAGGGAATGGTCACTATGGATGGTGCGAAGATGAGCAAGTCCAAGGGAAATACCGTAGACCCTGATAAGCTGATCGAAGAGTACGGTGCAGATACAGCAAGGCTCTTTATCCTTTTTGCCGCGCCACCACAAAAAGAGCTTGAGTGGAATGACAATGCCGTGGAGGGTGCCTTCAGGTTTATCAAAAAGCTCTATGATAGAGCAGATAGAGTGACCAGTAAAACAGTGCCACCGATCGATCATAGTTCACTCTCCAAAGAGGCGAAGCTCGCACGCCAAAAGGTCTATGAGGCGCTGCAGAAGTCAGCCGATGTCTATGAGAAGACCTTTGCTTTTAACACGTTGATAGCAGCATGTATGGAAGCGATGAATGCGCTTGACAAACAAGACAGCGGCGAGGTATGGAGCGAAGGGATGTATGTGATACTGAACCTTCTTGAGCCGATCATCCCTCATGCGGCGAGTGAACTGAGCGAAGTCCTCTTTGAAAGAGAGAACCTCAAAGCAGCACTGGAAGTCAAAGAAGAGGTCTTTGTGCAGGAGAGTGTGCTTTATGTCGTGATGATCGGCGGGAAGAGACGTGCGGAGTTTGAGATCGACCCTGCTGCCAGCCAGGAGGAGATCCTTGCACAAGCCAAAGAGGAAGGTGCCAAGTGGCTTGAGGGGATGCAGATCGTAAAAGAGATCGTCGTACCAGGCAAACTGGTCAACCTTGCGGTGAAACCGGCAAAATAGTGAGGGGCAAGGAAGTAGGAATGAGGAGTGAACGTATGCAGTGTAGTGGCTCCACTTTGATGATAAAGGAAAAGCAATGTTTGCGTTAGAGAGGTATTTTTTAAAGAAAAACAACCCTTCACTCCGCACTTCCCACGCTGCACTCCTCGCTCTGATCATAGCGTTGTTATTAGCAGGTTGCGGTTATAAACCCTCTTCCCATGCCATCAAAAACACTTTTTCAGAGTATGTCTCTGTGGAAGTTGTGGTAGATAGAGTAGAACCTGAGAATGCCCCTTTCATCAAAGATGAGATGAACCGCATGGTCTATACCCGGTTCAAGGGGCGTGTTGTACCCAAAGAGATGGCGCAGAACCATATACGCATTACATATGAGGGAAGTACACTGATACCACTCTCTTATGAAGAGGGATATGTGACACGTTACCAAGTCAATCTTGCTATGAAGTTTGAGATGGAAACCAAGCAGGGCAAAGAGAGCAAGACGATCCATACAATCGATGAGGCGGATTACCATGTCAGTTCGCTGGATGCATCGACACTACGCATAGAAGCGATCCGAAGGGCATTGGCAAAAGCCATGGATGAGTTCCTTGCCTATGTGAGCGCCAAGGGTACAATGCATGCTAAAGTATCCGAGGATTAGGCGCCGTGTCTTTGCAAGATTTTTTAGATACCAAACCGCTTTACTATCAAAAGATAGACCATCAACGGGTACATATCGCCTATGATCTACTCAAGCCCCATATCTATAGACCTAGAACCGTACATATCGTAGGTACAAACGCAAAGGGCTCAACGGGTCGTATCCTTGCACACCTTGCCTATAAAAGCGGGCTGAAGGTAGGGCACTACAGTTCGCCACACATCATCAGGTTCAATGAACGTATCTGGGTGGATGGAGAGGATGTGTCTGATGCGGCATTGGAAGAGGCGCATCAGAAGCTTTATGCTATTTTGGATCAGGAGATGAGCGAGGCACTCAGCTATTTTGAGTATACGACACTCCTGGCTTTTGTTGTTTTTGAACGATGCGATCTTGTGGTACTGGAGGCGGGGCTTGGCGGAGAGTTTGACGCGACCAATGTCTGCGACAAGGAACTGAGCATCATTACCCCAATAGGAATCGATCATCAAGCTTTTTTAGGGGAGAGCATCGAAGCGATCGCTACCACTAAGATCAACTCCATACAAACACAGATGGTGCTAGCGCCGCAGCCATGTGAAGCCGTTGTCGATGTGGCAAAAAAGCTCAGCAAAGAAAAAGGTGCAGCCCTCTTTTTCAATACGCTGTTTAGGGCCAGACATCAAGCGTTGATGGAAAAAGTGGAAAAGATCGCCGCAAAGAAGTCGTGGGGTGATTATCTGATCGAAAATGCGATGGTGGCCTTGGAGGCTTTGGAGAGATTGGGGGTTGAGTATGAGATTGATACGCTCAAGAGCGTGGAGCTTTTTGGGCGTTTTTACCCCTTCAAAGAGCATATCCGTATCGATGTGGGACACAACCCATTGGCGGCACAGGCGATCGTCAAAGCGATGGACCCAGAGACGGTGCTGATCTATAACTCCCTAGATGACAAAGACTATGAGACTGTGTTGCGTACGCTCAAGCCAAAGATCAAACGTGTGGAGATCATCACGATCAACACCCAGCGTGCTACAACAATAGAGGAGATCAAAAAAGCACTGGACAATGTAGGATTGGCGTATCGTTATTTTGACGGTACGATTCATAGAGATGAACACTATTTGGTCTTTGGCTCGTTTCATGTGGTGGAAGCATTTTTAAAAAGTATGGGAAGTCATGTATCAGAGTAATATCTACGAATACTTAGAAAACCTTAGTGCAGAGAAACTCCTTGTCTGTAAAGATGACAAAGAGGCGATCGGGATACGGGATGTAGCAAACCTGCTGGGGTTTGAGAGTTTTGTCCTTCCGGATATCCGGGTCAGTGTAGGGGAGGACCTACGCACGTATGCTGAGGAGATACAGAGATTTTTGACTACCCTAGCAGCATACCATCAAAGTCGCAAGAAAAAAGTACTCATCTCCCCCCTTCGCACACTTTTGATCCCCTTTCCAAAGCCGGAGTATTTTGCAACGCATACGATAGCCTTTGGCGATACACTTGACCTTGCCGTACTCAAAGAGAAACTGTATCACTGGGGATATCACTTTACCGATATTGCTGTGAGTCCAGGAGAGGTCTCTTTTCGGGGGGATATCATCGATATCTTCCCGATCGATGCCAAGCAGCCCTACCGTATCGGTCTTTTTGACGAGGAAGTGGAGACGATACAGCACTACGACGAGGCGACACAGAAACGCATTCTTCCCAAAGAGGGGGAAGATGAGCTAGATCACATCACTTTTACTGCCGCTTTTCTGGCACTCGATCAGGAAGCGTACGAGGCGCTCAAAACCAGGGTGGAGCAGAGTAACTATGATACATTTGTGAAGGATGTTGACTCATTGGGGCTGTGGCACCTTGAGGAGCTAGGAGAGAGTCCACTAGAGCAGTTTGGCGCTGTGATGGCATCGAAGCTCGATGAAGAACTCGATGAGATCTATGCCCTTGGGCAACCACTGATCTCTCGAGAATCTTTTGCATTGCCGGTGATTTTGGAGAGTAAAAAGTACCGCGATCTTGAGGTGGCTGACCCCAACAAGCTCCTAGAATCGCACCGGGATAAAACGATCACGATCCTTGCCAAAAACGAATCGATCGTCAGGGGAAGCGACCTTGCTAGCTTTGAGGGGATAGCCTTTGTCTATCAGGAGGGTATCGTCAACCTGATAGGGCCAGATAGGTTGATCCTTTCGCTCAATAAGCCGATCACACGCAAAAAGGTCAAAAAGGCAAGCTTGGTTTTAGATGAACTTAAGCCGGGTGACTATGTGGTGCATGAGAATCATGGGATCGGTATCTTCAAAGGGATAGAGAAGCGTGATGTGCTAGGAGCGGTCAGTGAGTTTGTGGTGTTGCATTACCAAAATGAGGATTCGCTCCTGATCCCTGTGAGCTCTCTGGAGGTGATTGATCGTTTTGTAGCCGACAGTGGTACACTGCCTGTGCTGGATAAACTGGGAAAAACCAGCTTCAAAAAACTCAAAAGCAAGGTCAAGGAGAAGCTCTTTGCCATCGCTTCACAGATCATCAACCTCTCCGCACAGCGCCACCTCAAAAAAGGAATCGTACTTCAAACAAAGCTTGAGGAGCATACGGTCTTTTTGTCTAAAGCGGGGTTTACCCATACAGAAGACCAGAAACGTGCGATCCATGATATGCTTGATGATCTCGGTAGCGGGCGCATGATGGACAGGCTTCTGAGTGCAGATGTCGGATTTGGGAAGACCGAGGTGGCGATGAATGGGATGTATATCGCGGCAAAAAATGGATACCAGTCGATGATGATCGTACCGACCACACTGCTTAGCGCACAACACTACAAATCGCTCAAGGAGCGTTTGGGGGAGGAGGAGATCAGGGTAGCGAAGCTGGACCGTTTTTCCAGTACCAAAGAGAGACGCGAAGTATTGGCAGGACTGGAAGAGGGGTCGATCGATATTGTCGTGGGAACCCATGCTCTGCTTCAGGCAAAGTTCAAGAATCTAGCACTGGTGGTCATCGATGAGGAGCATAAGTTTGGGGTGAAACAGAAAGAAGCACTCAAAGAGATCAGTATCGATGTACATCTGCTTTCGATGTCAGCTACCCCCATCCCGCGAAGCCTCAATATGGCAATGTCTCAGGTGAAGAGCTTCTCGGAGATACTCACCCCACCGATCGAGCGCCAGGGGGTACGTACTTTTGTGAAGAGTTATGATGAAAAGGTGATCAAAGAGGCGATTCTGCGTGAGCTTCGCCGAGGTGGCCAGATCTTTTATGTCTTCAACTCGATCGCAGCGATTGAGGATAAGAAAAAAGCGCTTTTAGCGCTCCTTCCAAATCTGCGTATTGCGATACTGCACTCCAAGGTTTCTGCTAAAGAGACGGAAGAGGAGATGATGAGGTTTCAAGAAGGAGAGTATGATCTGCTACTTTCGACCTCGATCGTGGAGTCAGGGATCCATATGCCCTATGCCAATACGATGATCGTGGATGGTGCAGATCATTTTGGTATCGCAGACCTGCACCAGCTGCGCGGGCGTGTAGGGCGAGGATCCAAAGAAGGGTATGCCTACTTTATCGTGGCAGACAAGGAGCATCTAACCCAACAGGCAAAACGCAGGCTACTTGCGCTAGAGTCGCACTCAGAACTTGGCAGCGGTGCGGTACTGGCTTTCCATGACCTTGAGATCAGGGGTGGAGGGAACATTATAGGGGAGGCGCAGTCAGGGCATATCAAGCAGATCGGTTATTCACTCTACCTGCGTATGCTAGAAGATGCGATCAAAGAGCTGAGCGGGCAGGACAAGGAAATCAGCCAACATGTGGATATGAAGCTCAATGTCGATGCCTATCTCAATGAAGAGCTCATCGAAGAGGATAGGCTCCGGCTTGAACTCTACCGCCGTCTTTCTTTGTGTGAGAGCATCGCAGAGGTCTACGAGATCGGCTCCGAGATCGAAGATCGGTTTGGCAAGCTTGATACGTTTACTAAGCAGTTTATCGATGTGATCGCCATGAAGGTACTTGCACGCTTGAAGGGCATCTCAAAAGTATCATCCTATGGAGAAAATATCTTTATCGAGTTCACAGAAGTAGGCAAAGAGCGGGTTGTACTGAAATCTCCAAGTAAAGATGATGATGATATCATCGCTACGGCAATGCGATATTTGAAGGGAGCATAGAGACTACTTCAAACAGATCATTGAGGGTATCACATTGGTTTTGATGGTGAGATTTTTAGAGCAATCACCCAACGAGGGAGAAAAAGAGAGAGGTATGCCTCCTCCATCATTATAGATACATAAATGACAGCGATCTGAGTCACCATGTGTTGTAGCGGTGACTAAGGAGTGTGAAGCTGATGAGGTGTTGAGAGAAAACTTCTAAGGGCAACTTTGCTCTTATGTGTGCTTAAGAGGCATGATTTACTTTCAATTAATGTGAAAGAAGTATACTTTTTTGATATTTGATAAGGAGAGTACCTTGAGTCAGGTCGTACAACATATCAAACAAGAGATATCCAAAGTTCTTGTAGGACAAGAAAAGATGGTAGAAGGGTTGTTAGCAGGTCTTATCTGCAGAGGCCATATCCTTCTAGAAGGCGTTCCGGGTCTAGCAAAGACTACAGCGGTCAATGCCCTAGCTAAGACACTTGGGCTACACTTCAAGCGTGTACAGTTTACCCCCGATCTACTCCCTTCAGACATCATCGGAACAGAGATCTATGATCCATCCAGCAACACTTTTAAGATCAAAAAAGGCCCAGTATTTACCAACCTCCTTCTAGCCGATGAGATCAACCGTGCGCCTGCAAAGGTACAGTCGGCGTTGCTGGAAGTGATGCAGGAGCGTCAGGTAACGATCGGGGATGAGACGTTCAAGATCGATCTTCCGTTTCTGGTTATGGCGACACAAAACCCAGTAGAGCAGGAGGGGGCGTATGAGCTTCCCGAGGCACAGCTAGATCGTTTTATGATGAAAGTGGTAGTAGGCTACAATACCAAAGAAGAGGAGCTAAAGATCGCCCGCAGGGTAGCCAATAACAGTTTTGAAGAGATCAGGCAGGTTGCAACCCTTGATGATCTTGAAACGATCCGCAACGAGGCGCTTGGGGTACATATGGATGAAGAGATAGAAGCCTATATGATCGAACTTGTACATGCAACACGCAAGCCTAAGGCGTACGGACTTGAAGAGCTAGAGCACTATATCGAGTTTGGGGCGAGTCCCAGAGCAAGTATCGATATGTACAAAGCGGCTCGGGCGATTGCTTACCTAAAAGGGCAGGATTATGTTTCACCCATTGAGGTGGCGTACATCGCCAAAGAGGTTCTCAGACACCGTATTATCCTCAGCTACGAAGCACAGGCAGAAGAGATGACTCAAGATAGGATTGTTGAGAAGATTTTGGCAGCAGTGCCGATCCCATAGGCGTTTAGATAAAAGCAATAGGTTTGGTAGTCAGTGCAGTGGCTCTGCTTTTTGAAAATGGAGAGTGGAAAATTGAGAATAAGAAGTATGATAAATCAAAGCGTTCCAAAGGGAAGCAACCCAAAACGATTCATGGTGCGCTATGCACTCTTCACTGATGCATCGGAGCAGCTTAGATGAACCATACGGCTAAAAAGATCCTCCTCAAAACCAAAAAACAGGTCTATGGAGAGAGGCTTGGAAACAACGCTTCCTTGTTCCAGGGGGAGGGGTTTGAGTTTGAGGAACTTCGAGAATATCTCTTGGGGGATGATGTTAGAAAGATCGACTGGAAGACCACTGCGAAACTAGGAAAACCCTATGTTAAGATCTATAAAGAGGAGCGAGAGCTCAATGTGGTGGTTGTTTCGATGCTTGGCGGGTCAATGTACTTTGGAACCGTGAGGCAAAAGAGTGATATCTTAGCTGAACTGGTGGCAACGCTGGGCTTTTCAGCGGTAAAAAACAGTGATCGCTTTACACATATCCTTTTTGCCGACAGGCTCTACGAGCGTAGCAGACCGAGTAAAAAGCACTTCTCTATCCATAAAGCAGTAGAGGATGTTACAGAGTTTAAACTGTTAGGGAAAGAGGCAGATTTTGACAAACTCACGCAGATGCTTCACACGCGTCTGAGAAAAAGGTCACTGCTTTTTATCCTTTCGGACTTTATTGGCGAGATCGATCTGAGGCTTTTGAGCGTCAAGCATGATGTGGTTGCCGTGATCATCAGGGACCAGTTTGAAGAGGATCCGAGTGAACTGGGGTATCTCAGACTGATCGATATGGAGAGCAAAAGGAGTTTTGAGAGCGATATCAATACCGGTGCTTTGAACGCCTATAAAAAAGCCATCCATCACAATGATGAGAAGCTCTATACTCAGTTCAAAAAACAGGGCATACGTTTTGTCAAAATCTATACGCATGAAGAGCCTACACTGAAGTTGATGAAAATGATGAGGAGGGCATGATGACTGTAGCACAGGCATCCGATCAGAATCTCTCTGCTCAGCTGCGTGATATCAAGCCGCTTCTGGAGATACCTGATTACTCTTTTTATCTCTATTGGGGATTGATCGGTTTTTTTGCTTTGCTGGGATTTGGGGTGCTTTTTTTTGTAGCCAAAAAACTGTGGGAGAACCGCAAGATCAACCTTGCAAAAATGTACCTCGAAAGGCTGAAACAGATAGACTGGGAGGACAGTAAGCATGCTGCCTATGAGGCAACCAAATATGCAAGGCTGCTGGCTACCGATACGAGAAGAAAAGAGCTTTTTGGCCAGCTTGAACCGATGCTTGAACAGTACAAATACAAAAAAGTGGTCAATAAAGTAGACCAGCAGACACTCAATCACTTTCGTCTCTTTGTGAGGATCGCAGATGAGTCAATTTAGTTTCGAGTTTCCCTTTTTACTGCTTTTGATCATACCCTTTCTAGTCTGCGCCAAATGGTGCAGGGAGCGGAGCCGGGCGATCTTTTTCCCTCATGTAGAAAAACTGGTCGCAAGTAGCGTACATCAAAGTACATTACTTCTCTTTCTCAAATGGTTTGGGATCGTCTCTGCGGTCATCGCACTAGCTTCTCCGGTACTTTCTCATAGCTACACCAATACCAAGAAAGAGGGACGCGATATCGTACTGATCACAGATGCGAGCGAGTCGATGCTGCAGCGCGGATTTGACCTCCAGAACCCTATGAAAAACAAGTTTGAAGTGGTCAAAGAGGTGGTAGAGGATTTTATCAGCAAACGTGAAAATGACCGTATCGGGCTGGTAAGCTTCGGGGCGATCTCTTTTATCGCCTCTCCGCTGACATTTGAAAAGGAGTTTCTGCAAAAGATCATCTCGATGCAGCATATCGGTATGATCAATGGTAAACGTACAGCCATACAGGATGCGCTGGTGCAAAGTTACCATATGATGAGTACATCCAAAGCCAAATCCAAGATCGCCATCCTGCTAACCGACGGTATCGACAACGGCAGTAGGATACCACTAGGGGATGTTATCGAGATGATCAAAAAACAGGATATCAAACTCTATGTGATCGGGATTGGATATCCAAACAGGGACTATGACGCAAACTATCTCAAAGTGTTGGCAGAGGCGGGTGGAACAGAGGCTTACGGGGCAAGAGATGCGAGTGAGCTGAGCCGTATCTACGAGGAGATCGATAGGCTTGAAGTCACCAAAATGGATGATAAGCGGGTGGTGCAGCACACCTACCTCTATACCTATCCTCTTTTGTTTGCGATATTAAGCCTGCTTTTTTTTATCTATTTTAGAAACAGCAGAGGAATATAACGCATGAGCAATATGGCTATAGGAGCGGTTGGTATGAACTATAAACCTAAAGGTCATCACTCAAGGAGTCAAACATGACTTTTGTTAATCCTTATCTTTTTTGGATACTTCTAGTGCCTTTTGCCCTCTTTGCTATTCTGATCTCCACCAATAAAGAGAAGCTCTCGCGCGTTTTTGATGAGAAGGTACTCAAACGCCTCAGTGCCAGTGATGAGACGATCCCTCTTGTGGTACGTCATATCACGATGTTTGCGGCGATCTTTTTGATGATCGTAGCATTGGCACGCCCTGTGATAGAGCAAGGGGAGAAAGTGGTGGAGATCAAAGGGCTGAACCTTGTGGTTGGGCTTGATATCTCTGGTTCGATGCGCAGTACCGACCTCTACCCCAATCGTCTAGAGTTTGCCAAAAAGAAGATCTCTGAGTTCTTTGAGGCAATGCCAAGCGATGAGATCAGTGTACTTGCCTTTGCGCACTCTTCATTTATCCTTGCCCCGTTTACGACAGATAAGCAGACACTTCAGATGATGGTAGAGGGGGTGGATGAGAGCTATATAACAATGCAATCAACCGATTTTTCCCAACTGGGTAGGTTAGCAAGCGAAGTATTAGAGACAAAAAAGCCGAAGATCGTTGTGCTTTTCACTGATGGAGGGGATGAAGAGGCGATCTTGGGATTTGCAGATATCTTGAAGCAAAGCGACATTGACCTTTATGTGGTGCTGATCGGTACAACAAAAGGAGCGCCGGTACTGACAAAAGAGGGGAAACCGTATAGGTTTGAAGATGGTACGATTGCCATCACCCAGAGAAACGATGCTCTGCTTACTTTGGCAAAGAATACTGGCGGTGATGGGATCATTGCTGGACACGGGAAAGAGAATATCTTCGAACTTGCTACACGAATCAAAAACCGGTATCACGATGAGCAACAGGGTGAAGTCAGGATCAAGGAGAGAGTAGAGCTTTTCTACTACCCTCTCTGTGCTGGGCTTGTGCTGTTGATGGTCGCATTGAGTTCGATACCCAGAAGAAGCGTTTTAAGGGAGAAGTAGGAATGAAAAATGAAACCGTTAAAATGAAAAATTTTAGTCAGTATTTTTTCAAAATGCTTTTGATAAAACAAAGCTTCTCATTAAACAGTATACTGATACTCTTCACGCTTCACGCTTCACTCTTCACGCTTTCAAACGCAGGATTGAGAGATTTTAAGACCATTGAAGAGGCAAAGCAAGCCTATGAGGCAAACGCATATGCCAAAAGTGCAGCGTTATTTGAAAACATAAAACAGAGCAGTACAACAAAAGAACTTCATTACAATTTAGGAAATGTGTATTATAAAAAAGGTGATTTCGATAAAGCGATTGAACACTATACCCATGCACAAGGTGTGGATGAAGCATTACGCAATTATAACTTAGGAAATAGTTATTTTAAAAAAGGTGATTTTGATAAAGCGATTGAACACTACAAAGAATCACTGAAATATAATGATGATCCTGATGCGAAGCATAATTTAGAGATTGCCAAGAAAGCAGAGAAGCAAAAGAAACAACAGCAACAGCAAAAAGAGCAACAAAATAACGAACATAATCAGCAACCAAAAGAAGCGCCGAGCCAGGACCAAAACCAACAAGATCAACAAAACAAAGAGGAACAGCAAAACAAAAAAGATCAACAAAGCAAAGAGGATCAACAAAACAAAGAGGATCAGCAAAAAGCACAGAATCGGGAAGACCAACACAACAAGCCAGACCAAACAGACCAAAAACAGCAAAAAGAAGAGACTCATAAAGAGCAACAAGTCCAAGATCAGCAAGAAGAAAAAGAACACCATGCCAAAGATGAAAGGCAAGAGGAGCAGAAGCAACAAGAGCAGAGTGTTTCTGCCGCACAAGCAGAGATGAGCGAAGAAGAGCAAGAGAAGACAAAAGAGATGAAGCGGTTGATGAATAAGTTACCCGAAAAGATGCCCACGATGATGTATCAGATGGGGCGAAATAAAGAGGAGAAAAGCCATGCAAACCCTTGGTGAATTGAGTATGAAGTATGCGGTGCTAAGCATGGAGAGGAGTATCTTATGAAAAAATTATTTATCTTGATGATTATCTGGTATCTGTTTCCTGGGTGGCTTTTGGCCGCATCGGTAGAGGCTAAAGTCTCTGCTTCTGAGGTCATAGAAGGCAATAGTGCAGAGCTCTATATCCGTGCACAAGGGGATGAAGTAGCGTTTCCCGAGATCTTAGAGATAGAAGGGGCGACAGTGGTGGGAACATCGATGCAGAGTAGCCACACTATGAGCTATGTGAACGGAGCGATGAAAAGCGAGAAGATCACCACGAAGGTCATCGGCTTTGTTCCCCAAAAAGATCTGACGATCCCCTCCTATGCGGTGAAGATCGATGGTCAAGTCTACAAGACAGAACCGATCAGTATCACAGTGAGTGCTTCCAAGGCACCGCAGCTCAAAGCGGATGCACGCTATTTGTTTGAACTTAGGAGTGAAAAAAGAGAAGTGATGAAAGGAGAGAGTTTTGTTGTCAATCTCTATCTCTCTCTCTCAGACCAGATACAGGGTGCAACACTTGCAGATTTTGCTGATCCTATGATGCAGGATTTTTATAGTAAGCCGCTAGGTGAGCCCAAACAATATCGCCAGAATGGAAACACTGTCATAGAAAAACAGTATCTCCTCACAGCGAAGCAGGAAGGAAACTTTACGATCGGTGCGGCGACAGTAAAACTGGGAGAGGCAGATCTTAGACGTCGTGATCTGTTTGGACGCTATGCCACACAGTGGTATGCTATCTCCTCCAATGCTCTGATGGTCCAGGTAAAACCACAGCCTCTTAAGAGCGATCTTATCGGTGAGTTTACACTGAATGCAACCGTAGATGCCACTGAGGTAGAGGCCAACAAGCCCGTGAACCTTACGATCAGGATAGAGGGGAAAGGGAATGTGGAAGATTTCGAGTTTCCTCCCTATACCATAGAGGGGGTGACGATCTTCTCTGATGATGCCAATATAGAGAGCAGAGTGGATAATGGCGAGATCTATAGTAGTTACACAAAAAGTTTCGCGATGATCTCGGATAAAGATTTTACGATCCCAGCTAAAAGTTTTACCGTATATAATCCCAAAACCTCACAACTAGAGAAGCTTGAAATTGCCTCCTATGCTGTCAGCGTAAAAGGAGATACCAATGCACTGGCTGCAACAGTACCCCATGAGACTATACCTTCAAAAGTGGAGTCTTCTATCGAAAAAAGTACGTCAGTATCACAGAGTGAAAAGACTCGGCAGTCTCAGCCTACTGTATGGTGGATACCGGTTCTGTCGTTTGCCGCGGGAATGGTTGTGATGTACCTTCTACTCAAGTGGTGGGCAAGCAGAGGACAAAAACAAAAAATCTATGGCAAGGATGAGGCCCTTCATCTGCTCTATCCACATATCAATGACGATCCGGAGATCGAAGAGATGGTGCGCAAACTCTATAGCAGAAAGCACGGAGATAAGCGTATCGACATCGATAAAAAAGTGCTCAAGAGACTTATAAACAAAGTCCAACATAGAAAAGATTAAAAAAGAGAAACATTTCCTTAACAGTGAAGCGCAGGTCTCCTCTAGAGGATATCATGCAGCCTGTTGGCTTCTTTCATCCATTTGTTCAGTGCTTCCCACTCGCCGTTTTCTACCATATGACGGCATTTTTTAAGCTCCACTTCAAAGCTCTCTATCGCTTCGATGAGGTTGGATCGGTTCTGCCTGAAGATATCCTCCCACATATGGGGAGAGGATTTAGCAATACGGCTCATATCTCTGAAACCACCGCCTGCTAGCGCTACGATACTGTTTGCATCCTCTTGTTTTATCACAGAGTTTGCCAAGGCGTAGCTGAGAGCATGAGGCATATGTGAGATAAAAGCGGCATGCCTGTCATGCTCTTTGGCATCCATATAGACAAGCTTCATCCCTATCTGGGTAAAGAGTGCTTTAGCAACTTCTTGTTGGTGGGGGCCGCTTTTTTCCATGTCGCATAAAACGACGATCTTGTTCTCGTAGAGTTTCGCAATCGCCGCTTGGGGACCGAACTTTTCTGTTCCGGTCATCGGGTGTGCCGTGACAAAATGCTTCCGTACGGATGCGGGGATCGATGCAGAGATCTTTGCTTTTGTACTTCCGAGGTCTATCACGGTGCACTGCTCATCGAGATTTTTGAGCTCCTTAGAGGCAGCAATGATCCCATCCACCGGGATCGTGAGGATGATAATATCACACCTGCTGATCTCATCAAGCGAATGGACGATTTTATCCACAAGTCCAAGTTCAAGCGCCTCTTGTTGATGGGTTTTGTTGTGGTCCATTCCAACAATATGGTACGAGTCTGATTGTTCCTGAAGTGCGATACTCATAGAACCACCCATAAGTCCAAGACCGACAATCCCGACGTTTGTCATAGCTGTTCACCTCTCATTGGAAAGAGAAGATTATAACATGATTTTGTGCATTTTGCTATGAAAAGGCTCTGATTCCACGGAGTCCTATAGTCTAAGTATTAAGGTGTCAGAGAGTGAGAAAAAGATATACTAATGGTAAAATTATTTGCACAACAAGGTTCATAAGAAATGAAAAAAATTGTACTTACTTTGGTGCTTTCAGGGACATTACTCATTGCACAGAAAATCACTCATATCCAATATGTCGGCCTGGCGCACCTTTCTACGAGTGTCGCTACTGAGATATCAGGCATTCAGGTCGGTGATGAGATGGATCTAACCAAAATCAATCAGTCAGTCAAGAACTTCTATGCACAGGGGTACTTTGAGGATATATGGGTAGAGAGCAAAGGGAGTACGCTGATCTACCATTTTAAAGAGAAGCTAGCCATTGCCAATCTTGAGATTAAGGGATTTGGTACAGGGGATGAAGGGAAGAAGCTGCTTGAGAGTACCGGACTAAAAAAAGGTGATCTTTACGATCAGAGACGGGTAAAACTGGCTCAAAAGAGATTGATCACAAACCTCGAAAGCCAGGGTTATTATGATACGGTAGTAGAGGTAACAACGACCAAAGTGAGCCAGAGCAGCGTATCACTTGTCTTTGATGTCAACAAAGGGGAGAAGATCAGGATACAGAAAATGAACCTTGTGGGCGCAAAAAAAGTTGACAAAGGTGAGCTGGAAGCTGATCTTGTGAACAAAGAGGCCAGTTTCTGGGGATGGATACCGTTTTTGAATGATGGCGTAGCCAAAGTCGATCAACTCGAATATGACTCCTACAGGATAAAAGAGAAGTATATGGGGAAGGGGTATCTTGATGCAAACGTTAGCAAACCATTGATGAAAGTGGATTTTGGTTCCTACAGGGCAGATATCGACTATCAGATTGAAGAAGGAGTCGAGTATCGTGTCGGCAAGATCAACGTCACCCAAAACATCAAAGGGCTTGAGCGTAAAACACTCATCGATGGGCTGACACTCAAATCAGGAAAGGTATTTAACATCAAGCGAATGCGTTCGGATATGGAGACCCTCAAAGAGAAGATCGCAAACCATGGGTATGCCTATGTGGATATACTCCCTCAGATCCATAAGGATCCAAAAACACAGACTCTCGATCTTAACTATGTGATCAAAGAGGGGATACCTGTGACGATCAATGATGTGCTGATCTCTGGGAACAGCGTAACAAAAGATAGGGTAATCCGCCGCTATATCTATCTTGCTCCAGGAGATAAGTACAGTGCTACAGACCTGAAAGATTCAAAAAATGCGTTGGGAAGGACTGGATTCTTTGAAAAAGTGGATATAGAAACACAAAGGGTAAGCGAAGATAAGATCAATCTTCTGGTGAAAGTAAAAGAGGCCCCCACAGGGACTATCTCAGCAGGTGGCGGTTATGGTTCGTATGAAGGACTGATGGTGAATGCATCGATCTCAGACAAGAACCTTTTTGGTTCAGGGATTAGTAGTACCTTAGGCTTTGAACTTTCAAAAATCTCTAAGAACTACAATCTGTCATTCACAAACCCTCGAGTTTGGGATAGTTTGTATAGTTTAGGGTTGAGTGTCTATAAGCGTGATTATGAGTATATCGATTTTACCCAAAATCAGACAGGTGCGAACCTGACATTGGGGCGCCAGTTTTATAGGCATATTTATACTTCAGTCGGCGTAGGGTATGTGGATAATAAGTCTGAAATCAATGCGGATGCCAATACAACCTACTGGGAGGATATTTTCTATAATGATAAATACAAAAAGTTTTCAGGGTTCACTAGTGTCACCTTTGACAATACAGATGACTACTATCAACCCAGAGAAGGATTTATCGCATCTGCAACGCTAGAGCTTTCTCGTCTTGATGGAGAGTTGGATCAGGGAAATTTGGATGACGGCTACACGGATTTTGCAAACTTTACAAAGTTTTCTGGTAGGTTTGGTGCCTACTACGGGATGGAGGATTTGATCGATTATGACTTGATCTTACGGGCAAAAGCTAGGGCAACTGTGCTCTTTGCAAAAGATCATGAGTATATCCCAATCGCTGAAAGACTCTTTATGGGAGGTATCGGATCGGTAAGGGGATATGAGCCTTACTCGCTTTCTCCACAAATTATTGAAGAGGATGGCGTAAAACGTATCGCTAAGGAAGGTGAAGCAGGAAAACGTATCGGTGGCACAAAGAGCGCTTCTGTCAGTTTAGAAGCGAGCATCCCTCTCTCTGAGGCAGCAAAGATGCGGTTGGCTTTCTTTGTGGATTACGGGATGATCGGAACCGATCGCATCTTGACATCTAGTGGTGATCTTCATTTTGATAATATCAAACGCGCCTCTACAGGGGCTGTCTTGGAATGGCAGTCAGGATTTGGTCCGATCAACCTGGTCTTTGCCAAAGCGATCGATCCCAAAGACGGTGACAGGACATCAGTCTTTGAGTTCTCGATGGGAACAAAGTTTTAATCTACCGTGGGGGGTCGATCATTGTGTCGACCCTCAGTTGCTCGCATAAATATAATTTTTCAAACCTATAGATCAAAATAAAACAGTGTTCCTAGAGCAAAAGATGGACACGATGATCAAAAGGGCGGACACAACGATCCGTCCTGACTATGGGTTAAATTCCCAGACTCTTATTTTTCGGAATTTCATGTTTATCAGCGATGATGATCGCAAGAGGGGTAGGCTTCTTCAGTGCCTTGATAGGCTCTTTTGCCAGATAGAGTGATTTGTCCGAGTAGATCACCAGCACCTGGTTTTCGTAGGTAAATTCTATCTTGGCACTATTGGATGCTTCTTGGAGTAGTAGTGTGAGTTTGTAGAAAAAACTGAGCCAGTCAATGGCATCTTTTGGGGGGAGTAAGGGTTTGTACTTCTTGACAAGTACCTTAGGTACGGTACCGTCACTCTCTGTCCGCAAAAGCAGGGCAATCAGTACTATCTGCTCATGTGTAAAGCCGTAGTTTAGTTCCTGTAGTGCGATATAGAAGGCATGTTTATGTGACCCATAGATCGTCAGGGTTTTCCCTATACTGGAGAGTTTTAATGCATGAAGAAGTTCATCTAGATAGGTTTGGTCCATGTTGGTCTTTTGTGAAAAAGTATGGTACAAAGAAAGTGCGATCTGGAGTTTTGCTTTTTTGTTTTTTTCCACATTGACCATAGGCTTGAATCTACTCAGAATCGACTCGATACTGGGGTTCTTTCCCTTGGGAAATTGATGGGTGCGCTTGTTGAGAGCACAGCTTAAAAAGATCCCTTCACGCACACCGACACTGCTTGTCACTACTTCCCTAACCCCCATATATTTTAGCAGTTCATCAAAGATCAAGGTCCCCTCTCTGACCGTGTCATAGCGGTTTGGCTTGAGAGGAAATCGTTTTAAACCTTTTGCTGATGAGCCGTAGATCTGTTCAAAATAGGCATGTTGCGGGGCTACGACATAGCGATAAGCATGTAGTTTATCTAGAGGGTATCCGGTGGATTTCATGATCGATTTTGAAAGTGTTCTTACTGTACCTCCGATCCCTATGGCCCTATGATGCCTGAAGTGTCTAGGAAGTGCTACAAAAGCGTTGTGGATGGATGCGATCGCTTCTTTTAGTGGTTTTCCTTGATCAAAAAAAAGCTCTTTGAGTCTGACCGTACCCAGGTTAAGGGAGTAGGTATCAACAATCTTTCCCTTTTTGATCAACGCTAGGTCTGTAGATCCCCCTCCAATATCGATCGTAATACCTTCTGTGACAGGCAAAAGATTGCTTACCGCGATCGCTCCGTATTTTGCCTCTTTTTTGCCGTCAATAATCTCCACCTCAAGTTGAAGCTCTTTTTTGATCCAGGTGGCAAACAGTTTGCCGTTGGGTGCATCCCTGAGTGCGGATGTTGCTACACATATAGTGTTTGATGTGTTGTATTTTTGGATGGTTTTCTGAAAAGATTGAAGAACGAGAAATGCACGTTTGAGACCGTTAGGTTGGAGGTAGCCACCCCTTTGGTAAGCCCCTTCCCCTATGCGGACTTTGGATTTCTGTTCGCAGATGAGATGAAATCCATAGCGACTTGTTTTTTCATAGATCACAAGCCTAGCCGAGTTAGAACCGATGTCAATAATGGCGGTTCTATGACTCATCTGCTAGTTGTACTCTTCCTGGAGTTTTTCGAATTTGAACATCAGTTCTTCAACGTTCTCTACATTGTCAGGATTAGAGACAATACAATCTACAGGACATACCGCAATACATTGAGGCTCGTCAAAGTGGCCGACACACTCTGTACATCTGTCCGGATCGATCAGGTAGATCGGATCATTCTCTTCGATCGCCTCATTTGGACACTCTTCTCTACATGCATCACATGCGATACACTCATCAGTAATCATCAAAGCCATGGTTTCCTCAACTTTCGTTTTATTTATTTTTTGGCTTTATAGCCCAAGAAACCTTATGCTTTATTTAAAATTAAACTTTTATAAAATTTATTTACTTTTTTACCGAAAAAAGAGGCGAAGTGTAGAGAAAAGCACTAAGCTAAAATCGGACTTAGTTTATCTTTTTTGGAAAGCAGAACCTATAGCCTCTTCTTCTTACTGTTTCAATGGTGGAGATATTAAGTGGTTTATCCATTTTCTGCCGTATCTGGTTGATAGCCACCTCAATCACATTGGGCGTAACGAGCTCAGGCTCTTCCCAGATTGCATCGAGCAGTTGCTCTTTGGAGACGATCTGATCTTTATGCATCGCCAAATGCGTCAATACCTCGAAAGGTTTCCCTTTCAGTTCGACCTCTTCCCCTTCATAGATGATCTTTTCCTCTTCTGGATTGATGATGAGTGCATCGATCTCAATAATGTTAGAGGCACCAAAACGGAGTTTTGCCTCTACACGCACCAGCAGTATATCAAAGTCCAAAGGCTTGCGGATAAAGTCATCCGCCCCGCCACGAAGTGCTTCGATCTCACTCTCTTTACCCAATCTATCCGAGAGAACGATCACAGATGTTTTGTGTGCGTCCCGTTTGATCTCCTCAATGATCTCAATGCCCGACTTGTCAGATTTGTACCAACCAAAAAGCACAAGATCATAATTTCTGATATCAAGCATATATCTTGCGTCATTGATATTGACAGCACTATCACACTGATAGTGCTGTGAAATGAGTACATCATTTAAAGATTTACTTAGTTCCTCATCTTTCTCTATGATCAATATTCTCAAAGTAAAGCTCCTTCTTTATACTTCGGTAATCTGCCTATGTCATATCCCAGCTCTACTACTCTCTTTGTCTTACGACATGGACTCTATACTAAAAGTTAAACTTTGCTTAATTATAGCATAATATAGAGTATTTGCGAAAGTTTTTTAAGTATTACGTTTCCAGGAGTGGCTGAGTGCTACAGAACACTCAGAAATGATATCGGGTTTTGAGATTTTCAGCTTTAGTGCCGTGATCTGAGGATAGTTTTCAAGCAGTTCTTTCTTGATACCAAGGAGTGCATCCTCAAGGAGTTCGTAACGTCTACGCTTGATATGCCTCATGATCTTTTCTGTGATTAGGGCATAGTCAAGAAAGGTATCGTTGTAGGGGTAGGTGGCTTGGAGGTCCACAATGATCCTCTGCGGCTTTTCACGTTCAAAATCAAGTAGCCCGATGATCGCTTCAAAGGTCAATGCTTCTATATGGATAGTCATCAAACTTTTTCTTCCTCTTTTTTGAAAAGCCGGACGATATTGGGGATATGCTTATAGAAGATCACGATGGCCATGATCCAGATAGGCGCATGCGAAGTGATCACGGGGACTTCTGGATAGATCAGGTAAGAGATAATGATAAAGGCAACTAGACCAATCAGAGAGGAGAGAGAAGAGATCTTGAGTCCTTTGGCTGCGATCAGCCATACTATGATAGCAGCCAACGCCGGAACGGGCATCATCACCAGGAGTACTCCAAAACCGGTGGCGACACCTTTGCCTCCCTCAAAGGCCAAAAAGACCGAGAAGCAGTGCCCCAGGACTGCCAGTACGGCAATGGTCCAGAGTACCCCCTCGGGGGCACCTAGAAATTTTGCGATGAGAATGACGACAACGCCTTTGATCGCATCCAGAAAGAGTGTGATCGCCCCCAGTTTTTTTGCTAGCTTAGGATCTTGCTCTTTGACGACCCTCAGTACATTGGTTGCCCCGATATTGCCGCTTCCTGCCTGTTTGATATCCACGCCTGCAAACTGTTTTGCTAGAAGGTAGCCAAAGGGGATGCCTGCAAGGAGATAGGCTGCAAGATAAAGCAGTATATTTTGGTTACTTAATAGATCCATAGGTGCTTTCCATTTTCATAAGATAGTGCAATTTTATCCGAATTTAGATAAAATCATACTAGTGTGGGGGTTGATGAACACTCCCCTGTAGTGATAGCGAAGGATAGCGATGCGTATAGATTATAGAGCTGAGATAAAGAGACTCAAGGAGAAACTCGATGTCACGGTAGTGGCACACTACTATCAGCGTGATGAAGTATTTGAGATGGCAGATGTCACGGGCGACTCATTGGAGCTTGCACGCAGATGCAAAGCCGACAAGAATCCATGGGTGGTGTTTGCCGGTGTGGGGTTTATGGGGCAGAGTGTCAAAGTGATCGCACCCCAAAAACGCGTACTGATGCCGAAGATCGCTTGTTGTGCCATGGCGCGGATGATCGACGGTAGCTCCTTTGAGGAGAGCGTAGCGTATCTGGTAAAACACGGGATTGCAAAAGAGCATATCCTGCCGATCACCTATATCAACTCCGATGCCTCTGTGAAGGCGAAAGTCGGCAAGATGGGAGGCATGGTATGTACCTCTTCCAATGCCTATAAGATCATCGAAAAAGGGCTTGAAAGCGGCAAAAAGATCCTCTTCGTACCGGACCGCTGCCTGGGGCAGAACTTTGCGCACAGCATGGGGCTAAAGTCCTGTGTGATCGGAGTGGGGGAGTGTGATCCCAAAGAGGCCGATGTGATCTGCTTCAACGGTTTTTGTTCGGTGCACCAGCTCTTTACGGTCGAGGATGTAGCCTTCTACCGCAACAAATATCCGGGTATCAAGATCGCCGTACACCCGGAGTGCGACACTTCCGTCGTCAAGATAGCGGACTTTGTAGGATCCACTTCGCAGCTGATCACGTATGTCAACGCACTTGATCCTGAACAAAAGGTAGCAGTCGGCACAGAGTATAACCTGGTTCACCGCATGAGAGAGAAAAATACCTATGTACTCTCCTCCACGAAGCCGGAGTGTCCCACAATGAATGAGACGACACTTGAAGATCTTTATGTGACGCTCAAGTCGATCGAGGATGGCAATCCGATCAATGAGATCGTTGTGGATCCGCATACAATCAAGTATGCCAACCTGGCGCTAGAGCGAATGTTGGCGATAAAGTAGCATGATGTTTAAAAGGGCATTTATTGAAGCGATGGTAGCCGAAGATGTGGGTAGAGGAGATCTTTTTGCACGTGTCAGCCAATCCAAAGCGATCAGAGCCTATATCCTTGCAAAAAGTGATGGGGTATTTGGCGGGCGCGAGTATCTTGAGGCCTTTGAGAAGCTATATCACTTGCATATCGAGTGGGCGATCGATGACGGAGAGGCCTTTTGCAAGGGTGAGAGACTGATGGATATCTATGGTTCATCAAAGACCATTCTCTCTTTAGAGCGATCACTACTGAATGTTGCGCTGCATGCAACTTCTATCGCTACACTCACCAATCGGTATGTCAAGGCGATCGAAGGGACCAAAGTTAAACTGCTGGATACGCGCAAGACAAGGCCTTTGCTGCGAGAGTTTGAGAAGTATGCGGTACGCTGTGGCGGCGGGTTGAACCACCGCATGGGCCTAGATGACTGTTTGATGCTGAAAGATACACACCTGAAAACGATCGATGATCTAAAGAGCTTCATGGAAGAGGTGCGCCTGAAAATACCCTTTACCTCCAAAGTAGAGATCGAGTGTGAGACCCTAGAGATGGCAAAAAGTGCGATGAAGGCCGGGGCGGATATCGTCATGTGCGACAATATGAGCCTAGAGAAGATCCGTGAAGTGGTCGCTTTCAGAGATAAACACTATCCACACATCCTGCTTGAGGCAAGCGGAAATGTGACACTTGAGACGATACGCAAGATCGCCGATACAGGTGTGGATGCGATCAGTTCGGGAAGTATTATCCATCAGGCCAACTGGATTGACCTCTCTATGAAGGTAGAGTAGCTTGGAGGATAAAACAGTATCGACTCTGCCTTATGATGAAGTTCGGCAAAAAATTGAGGCAGCAGAGCGTATCACAGTACTCTCTCATATCAATCCCGATGCAGATGCGCTCGGTACGGCACTAGGTATCTATCATCTCCTTTTTGCAAACCATAAAGGCAAAAAGATCGAAGTGGTGAATGCCTCAAAAGTACTACCAAGATACCTAGACTTTTTGCCGCATTTCAAAAAGATCAAACATAAGATGGATCACAAAGAGGGATTGGTGATCACCTGCGACAGCGGGAGTCTGGATCGGCTTGGATATGAGGTAGGCGGTAGGGAACTCATCAACATCGACCATCATCAAAGCAATACCAATTATGGTACGGTCAATATCGTACTGCCCAAGCTGGCTTCAAGTTCGCAGGTAGCCTATCTGCTTTTTAAAGAGCTCTACAGTATCGATGTGCCTGCATCGACCTGTTTTTATACCGCGTTACTCTCCGATACTCGCTACTTTACCACTTCAAGTGTCACTGCGCAGGTATTGGATGTCGCCAAAGCATTGGTAGAGGCCGGCGCAGATCCGGCTTTTGTAGCGCAGAACCTGACTCTAAGAAAACCGTTGAGTGCCTTCCGTGTTTTGCAGAGGGCGTTGGCATCGTTAAGTCTGCATCATGAGGCGAGCGTTGCATCACTCTATGTGACAAAAGAGGATATCGTGGCCTCGGGAGCTACTCTTGCGGATATGGACGGTATCGTGGAGCATGCAAAGCAGCTAGCTACAGTAGAGATCGCCTGCTTTGTGATGGAGCTAGAGGAGGGGCTGCGAATCTCTCTTAGAAGCAAAAGTGTTGATGTTTCAAAGGTCGCAAAGGCTTTTGGTGGAGGGGGACACAAGGTCGCAGCGGGCTTTACGGTCTCTTATGCCGAAGGTGTCACGGTCGATCAGATGATCAGGAGTATTTTAGAAAAGATCGAAGCATTGAGGGTGCTTGGGTAAAAACAGTACGTATAAGCGTAGATACAATAACTATCGATACAATGTTAAAAAAGCTTGATGTAGGATAAATGATGAGTCGTATACGTAGAAAAAATAGCCGTGGCAAATGGATGCTACTGGTGATCATGCTGGGGATAATTTTGGGGGGTGGATATCTCTACACTTCACCCAAATTTGAAAGAGTCGCCCCACAGATCGAAAGTAAAAACCACATTTACTGGAACAAAAAAAGACCGCTTCAGATCAAACTGAGCGACAATGTAGGACTGAAGTCTTTTACCTTGGTTTTAAGTGACGGAACAAAGAGTGTGATTGTGGGTCAAGGAGAGTTTGAAAAGGGTGTGACAGAACGTCTTCTTAGCGTAAACTACCCCAAAGGGAAGCTACTTGATCCAAAAGCCAAGCATCTCAAACTGAAGATCACCGCAGTCGATCAAAGTCTATGGAACATTTTTCAGGGAAACGTGAGCGAAAAGGTCATTGATATCAAGGTAGACACAAAAAGACCTACCGTCAGTATCCTTGCACACTCCTACAGTATCACACAAGGGGGAGCTGCTTTGGTGGTCTTCTTTGCAGAAGATGAAAATATGGAAAACCTTTATGTGGAAGCAGCTGGTCATCACTTTAAGGTGCAGCCCTATAAGCAAAAGGGATACTATGCGACACTGATAGCCTGGCCTTTTAATCAGCAGGAGTTTGAAGCAAACGTGATTGCTGCAGATAAAGCAGGCAACAAAACAACGCGCAAAATACCTTTATATACCAAGCCTCATCGCTACAAGGTATCTTGGATAGAGGCAAAAGAGAGTTTTATTGATGGGAAAATCACCGATCTTCTTTCTATAGATCCAGAGCATGAAGAGATCGATGAGAAGGTGGAAAAATTCAGAGCTGTCAACGAAACCATGCGCCTGAAAAATGAAGAGAAGATTCATCAGTTGAGTCAATCGGTATCTGATGAGATACTCACAGAGTGGAAGATAGAGCGGTTTTATCCGCTCAAAAACGGTGCAAAAGTTGCTAGCTTTGGGGATGAGAGACACTACTACTATCAAGATAAAGGAAACGAGATCTCCCGCTCCAACCACGTTGGAATTGACTTGGCAAGCACCAAGATGGCAGTGATTAGAAGTTCAAATCCGGGAAAAGTGGTTCATGCCGGATTTAACGGCATCTATGGAAATATGCCGATGATCGACCATGGGTTTGGGCTCTATACCCTCTATGGCCACTGCTCGCAAATTTTGGTAGAAGAGGGCGAAGTGGTGTCAAAGAATCAGGCCATTGCAAAGACTGGTGTATCTGGGTTGGCTTTGGGGGATCACCTTCATTTTGGCATAGTGGTGCAGGGGATTGAAGTCAGGCCGGTTGAGTGGCTAGATGCGCACTGGATCAAAACAAATATTGACGATATCTTTGCAGAGGCCGATAAGATTATCACCAAAAAGTAACTTTCTCTCCCCTGACATCAAGGGTAAAGTAGGCGCACGGCTTTGTAAAGAAAACAATTTTTGCTATAATGCATCAAAATTTGTGAAAGGAGAGCAGCATGCAGCAGCGTACGATAAGTAAACCTGTTGAGGTTGTAGGGATCGGATTGCATAAAGGCGAACCTATCAAACTGAGGCTGGAGCCGTTGGATGTGGATGCTGGCATCGTCTTTTACCGCGAAGACCTTGCGATGAGCATTCCCCTCTCTCCTTCTGCTGTGATTGATACAAAGATGGCGACGGTGATTGGTTCGCAAAAGGGGTTTATCTCCACGATCGAGCATTTTCTTTCCGCCGTATATGCGTATGGGATCGATAACCTTAGGGTTGTAGTCAATGAAAATGAGATGCCGGCGATGGATGGATCGGCGATATCATTTTGCCTTCTGTTCGAGGAAGCGGGGATAGTGAAACAGGATGCTTCCAAAAAAGTGATACGGGTCAAAAAAACAGTAGAAGTGAAGGAGGGAGAGAAGTTTGTACGACTCACTCCGCATCACAGTGCCGTCTTTGACTTCCGCATCAAGTTTGATCATCCGGTGATCAAAGACCAAAGCCATCTCTTCTTCTTCTCGACGGAAAATTTTGTCAACGAGATCGCTCGCGCAAGAACCTTCGGGTTTGCAAAAGATATCCAGTATCTACAGAGTCAAAATCTAGCGCTTGGGGCTTCACTACAAAATGCCATCGGACTGGATGATCACAAAGTGCTTAATCCGGAAGGATTACGCTTTGAAAACGAATTTGCACGACATAAGATCCTTGATGCGATGGGGGACATGATGGTTTCGGGGCACAATATACTTGGACGTTACGAATCATTTGCCGGAAGTCACCATCTGAACTATCAGTTGACATCAAAGCTACTCGCTCAGAGTGCAAACTATGAGTTTGTGACGCTTCATGAACTACAAAGTAGAGAATTTGCCAAATCATTTGCCTCAATATGAGCTGCTGGTTATCTCTATCTCTACACCGCTTCTGATAGGGGTATATAGAGATAAAGAGTTGATCGAGACTATTTCCAGTGAGCAAAAGACCTCGGAGATACTTCTGCCATTGTTGGTCAGATCCATGCAACGGTATGATCTAGAACGCATCATCTATACGCGCGGCCCGGGTTCTTATATGGCGATCAAACTCACCTACATTACACTAAAAACCATTGAGATCCTGCGGGGTATCAAATGTTTAGGGTGTAGTGCTTTTGCACTCAATAACGGTGCTCCGATCAAAGCGATGGGGAACCTCTATTTTGCCAAGGAAAAAGAGACTATAATAACGAAAAAAATTGAGCAGCCGGTCAATGCAGAGTTTACATTGCCTCAAAGTATTCACGATCTACCGTTAGATGAAGCATCCACACCTGAGTATGTACTGCCTGCTGTTTAAGAATAGAGAATAAAGATGTTTGTAAGCGTACCAGCCACTTCGGCAAATCTTGGACCGGGGTTTGATACCCTGGGTCTGGCGGTTGATCTGAGAAATGAGATCATCATTAAACCATCAAAGTTTTTGTCTATCTCTACCCATGGAGAGGGAGCAGATAATCCCAAGATCAAAAAAAACACCCTTTTTTTAACTATATTCAATGAAAACTATCAAAGATTAACGCAAAGATCTGATAACTTCCGTTTTGAGTTTCATAACAAGATCCCTATCTCAAGAGGGTTAGGGAGTTCTTCGGCCGTGATCGTAGCGAGTCTTAGTGCAGCCTACGCAGCAGCAGGAGTCAAATATACAAAAAGAGAGATACTCAATCAGGCACTACGCTATGAAAGTCACCCGGATAATATCACACCGGCAGTGATGGGTGGATTTAATGTTGCCTGTGTGGAAAACGGCCGTGTCTACAGTAAAAAAAGACGGCTTCCTGATTATCTCAAAGCGATCGTGGTGATACCCAATCGTACGATCTCTACAGCGAAGTCTAGAACAGTACTGCCAAAAGTATACAAAAAAGAGGAAGCGGTCTATTCTCTTTCTAGGGCAGCCTATATGACAGCGCTTTTTATGTCAGAATCCTGGGATCTGCTGCGTGTCGCAGCAAAAGATAAATTACACCAGTCTAGACGTATGAAGATGATGCCAGAACTCTTTGATGTACAAAAACTGGCACTGAAGCATGGTGCACTGATGAGTACGCTGTCAGGATCTGGTTCGACCTTTTTTTCGTTGGCGTATGAAAAAGACGCACCTAAAATCGCACAATCACTGCGTTCCCATTTCCCGCAATACAGAGTTTTGATCCTTGATCTTGACAACTATGGTGTCATCACCAAAGATTAGAACAGCTTAATGCTAATTGGGTATAATACGCAAATGAATCAATCACAGCCCATACGTATGTGTATTAGTTGTCGGGAGAGACGGTCTCAGGAAAGCATGCTGAGGCTGAAGATGGCAGATAACGCTATCATAGCATACGATGGTAGGGGGCGTAGCTTTTATCTTTGTGATGTATGCAGTAAAAATCAAAAAAAAATCAAAGGCTTGATCAAACGTTTTAAACAAGATGAAGAACGGTTTTTAAAGCTTTTAGAGGAGTTAATCAAGAATGGATAAAGTGAGAATCCAAGAGATAGCATTAGAAGCAGGTCTATCCAACAATGAACTACTGGAGAAGGCAAAAGAGTTAGGTTTTGCAGTAAAAGCAGCCAACAGTGCGATCAGTATGGATGAAGCAGGGATACTTGTAGACTATGCTATCAGCGGTACACTGCCTAAAGCGTTTAAAAAACCAGAAGAGAAAAAGCCGAAAAGAAAAGTGGTAAAAAAAGAAGAGCCCAAAACAGTTGAGGCCTCTAAAGAGGAGACCCTAGAGGCTCCTGCCGCAAAAAGAGCAGTCGAAAAAGAGCAGGATGTCACCAAGGAAGAGGTAAAACCAGAGATAACTGTAGCAGAAGAGGAGCCGGCTCCAAAGAAAACGGTGAAAAAGCGTAAAGGGATCTCTGTCGTTGCGCCAAAAGAGGAAGTGGTATCGCAGATAAGAAAAGCGTCAGACGAAGAGGCTCCGGTGAGAAAAACGCTCTCCAGAAGCGGCATCAAAATCGTGCGCAAAGCGAAGCCTGAGCCAATCAAGAAACCAAAAAAGATCTCACTCGATCAGGCGAGTACAGAGACTGTTTCCTCAAAGAAAAAAGTGAAAAAAATTGCTGAAGCCAGAGCGAACGGAGAGCGTCTGGATATCTTCAGCGGTGAGATTAGTTCGGATATCAATTCAGGATTTGGTGAAGAAGAGGTGGTCCTGCTGGACTTCTCTGACAAAAATATTTACGAAGAGATGCAAAGACAGGAGCAGAAGCGTAAAGAAGAGGCTAAAAAGCGTGAGAATGCAGGCGTGTTGGGTGGTAAGACCAAACAGGCATTCCGTCCTCAGCAGCAGCGCTCACTGAAACGCGGAGGTAAACGCAAGAGGTATGTCAAAGAGGCAAGTATGGAAATCGTCACGTCCGTTGAGATCCCTGAAAATGTAAGGGTATATGAGTTTGCAGAAAAAGTGAACAGGTCTGTAGGCGATGTGGTGAAGGTGCTCTTTGCGCTAGGTATGATGGTAACAAAAAATGACTTTCTCTCCAGAGATGAGATCGAGATCCTAGCAGAGGAGTTCGGCGTAGAAGTCAGTACGATCAATCCGCTTGATGAGCTTGACTATGTAGCAGCATATGATGCAATAGAAGATGAGCATCTTGAGGAGAGGCCGCCGGTGATTACGATCATGGGACACGTTGACCACGGTAAGACTTCACTACTTGATACAATCCGTTCGGCAAAAGTTGCTGATAAAGAAGCTGGTGGCATCACACAACATGTGGGTGCTTACCAGGTGGAAAAAAATGGTAAGAAGATCACTTTTGTGGATACACCGGGCCACGAAGCCTTTACACAGATGCGTTCACGTGGTGCGCAGGCGACAGATATTGTTATTATCGTGGTGGCTGCAGATGATGGTGTAATGCCTCAGACTAGAGAGGCGATCTCTCATACGAAAGCCGCGGGTGTACCAATGATCATTGCTGTCAATAAGATGGATAAAGAGACGGCAAACCCCGACAATGTCAAAGCGCAGCTTTCAGAAATAGGAATCACACCAATTGATTGGGGTGGAGAGTATGAATTTGTCCCAGTATCGGCTCATACTGGTATGGGGATCGATGATCTGCTTGAGACGATCTTGCTCCAGTCAGAAGTGATGGAGCTAGAAGCTGATCCAGTGCGTCAGGCAAAAGCAGTGGTTGTAGAGAGCTCACTGGAAAAGGGATTTGGACCGGTGGCTCATGTGATCATCAAAAACGGAACGCTTAGAGTAGGTGACAATGCGATCGCAGGGAAAACATACGGACGTATCAAAGCGATCAAGCTTGACGATGGAACAAGTGTGAAGGAGATCGGACCAAGTACACCCGCAGCAATCGTAGGTCTCAATGAAGTACCGGGTGCCGGTGATACACTGATCGTGATGGAGAGTGAAAAAGAGGTGAGAGAGCTTGCTCAGAAGCGAGCGGAGTACGAAAGAGAGAAACAACTCTCCAAGAGCACAAAAGCTTCCCTTGATGATCTCTCTGAACTTATTGCAGAAGGTAAACTTAAATCATTGCCAATTGTGATTAAAGCAGATGTACAAGGCTCTCTTGAAGCGATCAAAGGAAGTCTCCAAAAGCTTAAAAACGAAGAGGTTAAGGTCAGCATCATCCATGAAGGTATCGGTGGGATCACGGAGAGTGATGTGACGCTTGCAGATGCCTCTGAGCATACGGTGATCCTTGGCTTCAATGTGCGACCTACCGGCGCAGTAAAGAAGAAGGCCAAAGAGCTTGGTGTGGAGATCAAGTCCTACTCGATCATTTATGACCTGATCGATGACGTGAGAGCATTGCTAGGCGGTATGATGAGTCCAGTGATCTCTGAAGAGATAACAGGACAGGCTGAAGTACGTGAAACATTTGTGGTCGGCAAAATCGGCACAATTGCCGGATGTAAGGTAAGTGATGGCGTGATCACCAGAGGAAGCAAAGCAAGGCTTATTCGTGATGGTGTTGTGATCTACGAAAGCAAGATCGTATCACTGAAACGTTTCAGTGAAGATGCAAGAGAAGTCAAAAGTGGATATGAGTGTGGTATCATGCTTGAGAACTATAATGACCTTAAAGAGGGTGATGTGATCGAGACCTTCAAAAATGTTGAGGAGCAGGCAGTACTGTAATGACACAAGAAGAGATCAAACGACACCGGGTAGAATCTATCCTTAAAGAGGTGATCCCTGAAGCTTTGGCTACGCTTGACGATGAACGTATCAATGCATTGCTTGTGACAGAAGTGGTCTGTTCAAAAGGGCGAAGCGATGCGAAAGTCTATCTGGAGAAATCGTTTTTGACCGAAAAAGAACAGAATGAAGCGCTGCGGCAGTTACGTAGTGTATCTGCCTATATACAGAATCATTGCAAACAGAGTGAAGGGTGGTTTAAAGCACCCCGTCTTACCTTTGAGTTTGATGAACAGCTGGAGAAACAGCAGCGTATGGAAGAGCTATTTGAGCAGATCAGCAAGAAAAAGGGTACAAGTGATGCGTAAAAGTGAAGATCAGATCGCCAAGATCGTAGAGGCCAACGGTGCCTCACTCTACGGCATAGAGACAGTGACTGAGTTTGATGAGACGATCTTTCGTGTACTTATCACCAAAGCAGGCGGGGTAACACTCGATCAGTGTACAGATATCTCCAATGCACTCTCTCCTTTTTTGGATGTTTATCCACCAGTAAGCGGACCATATCGTTTAGAGGTCAGTTCACCGGGAATTGAGCGCAAACTGACAAAACCGAGCCATTTTGAACATGCCATCGGTGAAAAAGTGAAGATCAAGATATTGGGCGGGGAGAAGCTCAAAGGTGTGCTGAAAAGTACTGATCATGAAGGAATCACAGTCACAACGAAGCAGGGTGACGAATCCTATCGTTATGAGCAGTTGGGAACCGTAAAAACCTACTTTGAGTGGTAAATGAAGGTGATTGTGGCATAGATGCAGTGCGATGAATTCTATATGCAGCTTGCACTTGATGAAGCGTGGAAATACCAGGGGCTTACTTATCCAAATCCAGCGGTAGGTGCTGTGGTGGTGGAGAAAGGTAGAGTGCTCAGTATCTCAGCCCATCAAAAAGCTGGAACGTCGCATGCAGAGGTGTTGGCACTAATGAGTGCCTACGAAACAAAAAGCGGGAAAAAGGTCGGATTTGATCCCAAAGATGCCCATAGATCACACGATTTTCTGCTGAAACTTCCTCCGAACTTCTTTGCAGCGTGTACTATCTATGTAACCTTGGAGCCATGTTCGCATCAGGGTAAAACACCTTCTTGTGCATTGCTTATTTCAAAATTGCAGCTACAAAGAACGGTGATCGCCATATCTGATCCGATCAAAGGACATGATGGGGGTATGCATCTGCTTAAGCATGTTACATTGGGTGTGTTGCGTGAAAAAGCACAGCGGCTTCTTGAGCCATTTAGGATTTGGCAAAGACGGGCATTTGTGCTCTTTAAACTAGCACAGACATCCAATGGACGGATAGGCGGTGGGTATCTGAGCTCAAAAGCCTCTTTGAAACATGTGCATAGTCTTCGTGAAGTGTGTGATATGCTTCTGATAGGAGGCAATACAGTTAGAGAGGATAGGCCGACACTAGATTGCCGTTTTTCAGGGGGCAGAGCACCGGATGTGCGGATCTATTCACACATGAAGGATTTTGACAAGGAGATCCCGCTTTTTAAAGTGAAAGGAAGAGAGATCGAGATCACTAATGATCTCTCTTTTCTTGAGCAGCCCTCTTTTGTGCTGGTAGAGGGTGGAGAGGGAATGCTTAGGGCACTACAGAGAAAGATCGACTGGCTGTTGATCTATCAGACGCCTAAGCTCTCCACAAATGCTTTATCCTATAATATCGATATGAGTTTGGATTTTTTGCATGCCGAAAGAAATGATGTAGATATGATGATATGGAGTAAACAAATTGGGTATTGAAAAACTGACCGACAAAGAGGAAAAACAAGAAAAGATCGTTAGCATGTTTGATACTATCGCACCAACATACGATCTAGCAAACAGGGTACTGAGTTTTGGTATTGATAAGCAGTGGAGAAAAAAGGGTTGCAATAAAGCCTTTGACATACTTGGCAAAGAGGCATTGACTCAGATCACAGATGTTGCTACAGGTACAGGTGATCTGCTACTCTTCTGGAGAGATATCGCCAAACAGCGAGGCATTGATATAAAGCGTTTTGTTGGGGTTGACCCCTCTGTGGGGATGCTGAGTGTCGCCAAAGAGAAGGTGGATTTTGCAACCTTTATCGAAGGGAAGGCCCAAGCACTTCCGATTGAAGACAAGGGTACAGATATCATCTCGATCTCTTACGGTATACGTAATGTTGTTGATAGGGTCGAAGCCTTGCAGGAGTTTTACCGTGCTCTGAAGCCTGGAGGCATGATAGTGATCCTAGAGTTTACCAAGCAGACAAGAAGCGGCATTCTGAGCAAGTTTGTTGATTTTGGGATGAAGAAAGTGCTGCCACGGGTAGGGGGAATGATCTCCAAAAATTATGAAGCGTACAAGTACCTTCCAGACTCCATCGAGGAGTTTTTGACGACTGAGATGCTTGAAAATGAGCTTAGAGAGGCCGGATTTGAGATGAAATACGCGAAGTCCTTCTCTCTGGGTATCTCAACACTTCTTGTTGCTCAAAAAGTGTAATAAAGTGAGGGGGACCCTATGTCGCATCCTATGATGAGCGTCTCCTCTCTCAATATCAAGATCAAATCCCTTCTGGAAGCAACCTTTATGCATATCCTTGTTGAAGGGGAAGTCTCTTCGATAACCTATCATACCTCCGGCCATCTCTATTTTGCTATTAAAGACAGCAAATCCTCCATCAAGTGTGTCATGTGGCGCTCTAATGCGGCAAAGATGAAGTTCCGCCTGGAGCAGGGGATGCATATCGTCATAGAAGGGTCAATCGGTGTCTATACGCCTCGGGGTGAATATCAGTTTTACGCTGTCAAGGTAGAACCATACGGGCAGGGGGCATTGGCACTGGCCTATGAACAGCTTAAGAAGAAGCTTCAAACCAAAGGATACTTTGATCCTGCACGTAAAAAAGCGATCCCGAAAATCATCCAAAAACTGGCGTTGGTCACGGCCAAAGAGAGCGCAGCTTTGCATGATATGCTCAAGATCATTCAAAAACGCTGGCCACTGCTTGAAGTGATCATCGTAGATACCTTGGTCCAGGGGGAAAATGCTGCACCGCAGATCGCAAGAGCACTGATGCATGCGGACAGGCTGGAAGCAGATGTGGTTGTGGTAGGACGCGGGGGCGGAAGCACGGAGGATCTTTGGGCATTCAATGAAGAGATCGTTGCTGATGCGATGTATGCCATGCAGACTCCTGTGGTAAGTGCGGTAGGGCATGAAGTAGATGTGATGATCACCGATTTCGTAGCAGATCTGCGTGCACCAACACCCAGCGCTGCGATGGAGATGATACTTCCCGATGTACAGGAAGTATTGTATGCCTTGGGTGAACTTCAGGAGCAGTTGAGATATGTCTGGCGGGAAAAAATCATACAGAAAGAAAAAGTGTTAGCATATCACAATGAGCTGATCTTACGCTCATCTCCAGTGAGGAGGCTTGAAGAGGTTGGCAAGCAATATGAAGAGCTCAAACGTGCATATCAAAGAGCGGTAAACCGTACTTTTGAAAAGAAACTCTCCTTGCTCCCCGAAAGAGAAAAAAACTTTTCTTTAAATATGACATTTGCACTACAGAACAAAATCGAACTCTTAGGATATCTAGCCAAAAGGTTTGAGCTGATAGATCCGAAAAAACAGTACAAAAAAGGCTGGGCTCAGGTTTCCTCTCGGGGTACGGCTATTTCTTTGGATCGATTAGAAGAGGATCAAAAATTTATCCTTGAAGATCACACAGCAAGAGTGGAAGCACTTTGCCTCAATAAAAAAGAACTAAAGATAAAGTGATGACACCGACATAGCATTGGATTGGAAAAAGTGCTAGAGAGTTCAGATGAATTTGTGTTGGTTCTCTCTTCCTCCTATCGCGTGGTTGATCTCAATGCTTTAATGATCAAGCTGTTGGGGATAAAACCTCATTCTACTTCTGAACAGATTTGTCAGTCGATGAAAATAAAAAGTGAACAAGAGCTGATTGAGACTGGGTGAGTTGATCGATCGTGAGCTGGGAAGGTCATTTGGGGAAGTAAAAATGTTTGCAAGGATAAATGGCTAGCAAAAAGAAGCCGTACTCCATCTGGAGTACGGTAATGGTGTAAAAGAAAAACGATTACATCATACCTGGCATCCCAGGCATTTGCGGCATATCAGGCATTGGTTTAGAGTCCTCTTTTTTATCGGAGATGGTTGCTTCGGTAGTAAGGAGTAGGCTTGCTACTGAAGTTGCATTTTGAAGTGCTACACGCTCTACTTTCAACGGATCGATGATTCCCACTTCAAGCATGTTTGCATATTCGCCTGTCGCAGCATTAAATCCTAAATGAGGATCTTCTGTATTTGCAATTTTGTCTGCTACCACTCCCGCATCAAAACCTGCATTGCTTGCAATCTGTTTAAGCGGCGCATACACTGCTCTGAGGATAATTTGCGCACCCACCTCTTCATCAGCACAAAGGTCAAGCTCCACTGCTTTGGCTGCTTTGATCAGTGCAGCTCCACCCCCGATGACGATACCTTCATCCACTGCTGCTTTGGTTGCAGAAAGCGCATCATCGACTCTATCTTTTTTCTCTTTCATTTCAGTTTCGGTTGCAGCACCCACTTTGATGACAGCTACCCCGCCTGAGAGTTTTGCTAGTCTCTCTTGGAGCTTTTCTTTGTCATAGTCACTTGTGGTATTGCCAATCTGAATCTTGATCTCACTAACTCTAGCTTCAACAGCCGCTTTGTCGCCTTTACCATCCACGATGACTGTGTTATCTTTGTCGATCACGATTCTTCCTGCCTGACCAAGTTCAGCCAGTGTTGTCTTGTCGAGGCTGAGTCCGAGCTCTTCGGTGATCACCGTACCACCTGTGAGGATAGCAATGTCTTTGAGCATCTCTTTCTTTCTGTCACCAAATCCAGGCGCTTTGACAGCAGCGATATTGAGCACACCCTTGAGACGGTTGAGAACCAATGTCGCAAGCGCTTCGCCTTCTACATCATCTGCGATGATGAGTAGTGGTTTACCTGTTTGTTGTATCTGCTCAAGCACAGGGATAAGATCTTTTAGTGATGTCACTTTCGAATCGGTGATAAGAAGCAGTGGATTTTCCAGTTCACATGTCATCTTTTCTGAATTTGTAACGAAGTAAGGCGAGAGATATCCTCTGTCAAACTGCATACCTTCCACCACTTCCAGTGCATCTTCGATCCCTTTTGCCTCTTCAACGGTAATGACACCGTCTTTTCCTACTCTATCCATGGCTTCAGCGATAAGATCACCAATACTTTTGTCAGAGTTTGCTGAGATCGTTGCTACCTGAGCGATCTCTTTTTTCTCTTTGACCTCTTTAGAGATCTTTTTTAGCTCCTCGATGATCGCCGCACTGGCTTTATCCATCCCTCTTTTGACTTCGATAGGGTTAGCACCTGCTGTGATGTTGCGTAGTCCTTCTTTAAAGATAGAGTGTGCCAATACTGTAGCAGTCGTTGTACCGTCACCTGCTTCATCGGCTGTATTGCTTGCAACCTCTTTGACCAGCTGAGCACCCATATTCTCAAGTGGGTCTACCAGTTCGATTTCTCTTGCGACTGAGACACCATCTTTTGTGATATGAGGTGCTCCATAGCTTTTTTGGATCAACACATTGCGACCTCTTGGTCCCATGGTTACTTTTACTGCATCTGCGAGTTTGCTTACGCCTTCATAAAGTCCATTTCTTGCTTTATCTGAAAAAAATATCTCTTTAGCCATAATTTTTCATCCTTTATCTTAATTTTTTGAAGTTGGTTAAGTTGGAGTTATGACAATATGCCTAGTACGTCCGATTGCTCCATGATCAGATATTCAGTCTGATCAATCGTGATCTCATTGCCTGCATATTTACCAAATACAATCGTATCTCCTACCTTCACCTCTTCTGCTTCGCTACCTACAGCGATCACCTTACCTTGAGAAGGTTTATCTTTTGCATTATCAGGAATAATGATCCCTGATGATGTCGTAGACGCCTCTTCTATGCGTTCTACAAGTACTCTTTCACCAAGTGGTTTAAAGTTCATTATGACTCCTTGCTTATAGTTATTTCGTCGCAATTTTACAAAAAAAAACTCTGATTGTCAATAGGGTTTAGTCATATTGACTAAGATTTATTGATAGCGTTATAGTAATTTAAGCTTTCAATTGCTATATTTAGTAAAAAATAAGGAGCAATGATGCAACCAAAACAGAAAAAAGTGATACTCTTCACAACCCCGACCTGTCATTGGTGTACTACGGCAAAGAAGCATCTTAGAGATAACGGCATTACATTTAAAACAATCGACATCACAAAAGATCAAAAAGCTGCAAGGGACTGCCAGAAACACGGATGTCGCGGCGTACCGGTCTATCTTATTGGATCACAGTGGGTTTGCGGGTTTGACGCTAAAAAAGTTGAAAAACTGTTAAACATTTAATACATTTAAAGTTTTATTAAGTAAACCATGGATATAATCTCGACCTCCAACCAAAATGTCAAGGTAGCTCAGCTGGTTAGAGCGCTGGTCTCATAAGCCGGAGGTCGAGGGTTCAAGTCCCTCTCTTGACACCATTCAAATCAATCAAAATTTTTTATTCTAATATCACTTTTTCTTCATTACTATTGATCATCTATTAAAAGATGGATCCAGTCTGTCTCTTTGCACCCAATCAGTGTCCATAGCAAATGCTGACAATGCTTTATGTATGTCATACCATTTTTGATATGCCTATCCAGCTCTATAACAATTTGTATAAAAAAAATGCTCACTTAATCTTAAAAAATATAAAAATATGATATTCTTATAGTCAGAGTCATTACGTGAGTAATGCACATTTACATTATAATAAGGAGTTGATGATGGTGAAAAAGGTAGCGGTTGCTCTATCATGTTTGGTATGGGGTAGTATGTTGCAAGCAGCAGAACTTTCTGAAGTAAAGAAATTCATAGGTTTAGAAGCCGGAGCGGCGAAGAT
>Ga0209614_1000147_pt1 | contig 64920 bp, 66 predicted proteins | sample BlaSprsedimmetaG_FD_185484 | JGI IMG/M metagenome (GOLD analysis project Ga0209614, IMG submission 185484) | Hot spring sediment bacterial and archeal communities from California, USA to study Microbial Dark Matter (Phase II) - Blank Spring... ...
ATGTAATCCTGTCTAAAAGAAAATTCTAGCAAGGGAACACACTCGTGAATAGATGCCCGTCCCATCCTATAAAATTGTCTTCTTTCGGGATTGTTATATCTTCCCGTTCCTTCCGCAATATTTAAAGAAATTGACAATGAAGCTCTTCTTAACTGACTTATAATGCCAAATTGTTCAATCTTTGGATAACTCTTGGTTAACTCATAAACAATATTTGCAAAATCAACAGCCCGTTTGTACACTTCCAATTTTTCAAAATCAAAATTTGTCTTTTTATTTTTCAAACCCGCTCCTGAGATTTTTTTGACTCCCAACTACCGACTCCTCACTAACAAACTTTCCACTACAAATATTTCCTGGGATCAGTAATTTTGCCTTCAATTGCAGATGCCGCTGCGGTAGCGGGAGAAGAAAGATAGATAAACCCCTCAGGATTTCCCATTCTACCCTTAAAATTTCTGTTTTGGGTAGCCAAGCAAACTTCTCCGTCCGCCAATATTCCCTGATGAACACCGACACAAGCGCCACATCCGGGATTCATAATTACAGCTTCGGCCTCAACAAATATATTTAACAAACCCTCATCCATCGCTTTTAGGTAAATCTCACGTGAAGCGGGACAAATCAAAAGCCGGGTATCGGGATTACGTTTTTTGCCCTTTAAAATTTGAGCAGCAATTCGCAAATCTTCGATGCGTCCGTTCGTACATGTTCCGATAAAAACCTGGTCTACTTTTATGTCACCAACTTCAGAAATAGTTTTTGTGTTATCTACGGTGTGAGGAAAGGATACCGTCGGTTCAAGCTTGGAAACATCTATCTCGATAACTTTTTCGTAAACCGCGTCATTATCGGCCTTTATTTCAACAAACTTATCACCACGGTTACGTTCCTTGAGATAGGCCTTCGTAATTTCATCCGACTCAATTAAGCCAACTTTTGCACCAGCCTCAACGGCCATATTTGAAAGAACAAACCTCTCTGGCATACTCATATTTCTTATGGTGTCGCCCGTAAATTCCAAAGCTTTGTATGTTGCGCCATCGGCCCCAATGAGCCCAATTACGTGGAGAATTAAATCCTTAGCGTAAACACCTTTTTGAAATTCACCATTCACAATAATCTTAAAAGTTTCGGGAACCCGAAACCACGTTTTACCCGAGGCGATTCCAACCGCAACATCAGTTGAGCCCATTCCTGTAGCAAAAGCCCCGACCGCTCCTGATGTGCATGTATGAGAATCGGCACCAATTACAACGTCACCTGGATTTGCATATGACTCAACTAAAATTTGATGGCAAACACCATCACCAACCTCAGAGAGCTTTGCTCCGGTTTTTTTGGCAAAATCGCGAAGCATCTTGTGTGCGTTGGAAAGTTCTTTGCGCGGACTGGGAGCAGCGTGATCTATAAAAAGAATGGTTTTATCAGGATTTGCGGCCTTCTCCATATTCATTTTCTGTAGTTGCTGCACAGCTAGTGGACCTGTTCCATCCTGAACCATCGCCACATCAACATCAACTATAACTATATCACCGGCAAAAGCATCTTTTTTGCTTTTTTTGCTTAATATCTTTTCGGCAAGCGTTTTACCCATTAACTACCGTTTTCCTTCTTATAATCTTTGTAAATATACATCAACTCTTTGTCGAAAAGCGACCTCTTCATCTCAACCGCAGCTTTTCTTACCTTCGCCAATATGTCCTTGGCCTCCTCGTCGGTCAGCTCAATACCATATTCACGAAATTTCGCAACGATAGCGTGCGAACCGGAGTGCTTCCCGATTACTATTTGCCGATAGAGCCCAACTTCTTCAGGAGAAAACGCTTCATAGGTTTTGGGATGCTTAAGAACACCATCCGCGTGAATGCCCGATTCGTGAGCAAAAACGTTGGTTCCAACTATCGACTTCCAAACAGGAATGGTTCTTGCTGAAGCGTTTGCAACATACTCAGAAATTTCCCTGAATCTTTCAGTTTTAAAACCCAAATCCACCCCACCAATGCACTTCAAAACCATAACTATCTCTTCAAGGGCAGCGTTTCCAGCTCTCTCTCCAAGACCATTTATGGTTGTGTTTATCCAAGTTGATCCAGCTTTAATCCCAGCTACTGCGTTTGCAACCGCCATACCAAAATCATTGTGAGTGTGCATCTCGATTTCAATATCAACCGCTTCCTTCAGCTTTTTTATGACATCATGAGTTCCGAACGGTTCCATAACCCCCAAAGTATCACAATACCTCAATCTATCGGCCCCATACTCCTTAGCTGTTTTTGCAAACTGCACCAAAAAATCAAAATCAGCACGAGAGGCATCCTCGGCATTAACTGAAATATAGAGATCGTGACTCTTGGCAAAATCAACAGAAGTCTTAATGCTTTCAAGAACCCAATTTCTATCTTTTCTGAGCTTATACTCCATATGAATATCAGAAGCAGAAATGGAAAGAGCAACCGCGGAAACACCGCAATCAAGCGAATGTTTGATATCATCAATAACGGTCCTATTCCACGCAAGAATACTTGCGTTTAAACCCAAATCAACTATTTTTTTGATTACTTTCTTTTCATCCCCGCCCATTGCGGGAATTCCAACCTCTATTTGATCGACACCAACTTCGTCTAAAAGTTGAGCGATTCTAATTTTTTCATGATTAGAAAAAACAACGCCAGCCGTTTGCTCGCCATCTCGAAGAGTAGTATCATCTATTTTTACCTGATTATCCAGAAAACCAACATCTGCCACTTTTATCCTCCCAGCCTAAATTTATTTAGTGAAACTTTGAACTTTCAGAACTTTAATTTTAATTGAAAAGCTTTAAAGCGACAAGAGGTATAAAATTTCAATTTTACTTTTAATTTTCGCACAAACTTATAAAGACTGTAAAAATAGGATGATTTAATGCTTGGCAAATGGTTTCTTCTTTTTATCCTCAAATCTTCTTTTCCCAACATAAACCATCTGGTTTTGGACGACTAAAAATACTCCTAAAGAAATGAATATATCACCTATGCTGATCAAGCTCATTCCAAAAGGCAGCAACGTAGGAAAGGGAATTATATCAGCTAGAAATTTAAGTTTTGTTCCGTCGCTCATTAAAATGTGAATGAAATCAAACGATTGTTTTATCCTCAAAGCGGCTTCGGGGGAACCAAATCTTAAAACAGCTTCTAAAGAAACAGGCATGCCTCCGTTTAAAGCTATAACCACGAAATTAAGAAAAACACCTAAGCCCAGAATTAAAAAATATTTATTTTTCCTGTTTAATATGACCGCAATTATGAGCAAGACATAAGTAAAAATTAAAATAAAAAAAGCGCCGTGCTTGACGGCAGGCAAGAAATCCTCACCAAGTTTAAAAAACGCAACTATTTGGGGAATAAGAAATTGTAAAACAAAAGCCATTATAAAAAGCAAGGGCAATTTAAGGTCGAAGTTTACAAATCTTCGCAAACTCCCACCTCTAATCCAGCCAATAATAATTGACAAAAGCAGAGCATCCAAAAGCATGAGCTAATTTTATAGGGTAAAGAGGGAGGGGTAAAGGGTTTGTAGCAAATGGCTGATAGCTTATAGCAGATGGCTGATGGTGTATAGAGTAAAGGGTGTATGAGTTAAATGATGGTGTACAGGTTAAGACCGTGTCTGCCTGCTGTACAGGTTAAGAGCTTATCGGACCTGCCTGACGGTAGGCACGGCAGTTGATAGTTAAAAGCAATTAGCGCTCCCTCCCTCTCTGGTATGATGAGATTGCTAAAAAAACATCTACCAAAGGAGGAAAAATGACCGCTAAAGAAAAGATAGCACAAAGGAAGTTAACAAACTAAAAACTCCCCACTACCGACTGACGGACTCCCAACTAATAGACTCCTAACTAAACATCAATGGCCTCCGCCGCTTATTACCATCAAAATAGAACCCCTCAAGCGCAAAATATGTGCTAGGGACCTAACAGCTTTCGGATCAAAGAGAAATCCTCTATCTTTTTTAATTCTAGCAACCGCCTCGCGAGGGTTTAACCTCTCATCCGATTCTCTGGTTTGAGTTAATTCATCATAATAACTTGCAACGTTTATAATTCGCGCGCCCAAGGGAACAAGCTCAGATGTCTTTGACCTTTTGCTCTCGATTTTGTACGGCACATGGTGCTTTCTTACAATCTCTGAACAGTTCTTTAAATAATCTACTTGTTCAAGAATGTCCCCGCCTACCTGGGCGTGCAAAACTTCTCCTTCATTATCGCTTGTTACAGTATCGAGAAGAGAGTCGAGTGATTCCTCGTCTACCCCAATTCTTCCAATATCGTGAAGGAGAGCCGCGTTATTAATAACTTCAAGATCTTTCCCGCGAATCCTCATCACTCGCGCCATATCTACTGCAAGATCAGAAACTCTTTCGGCATGACCTCGCATCAAGAGATTCTGAGCTTCAATTGCGGATGCCAGAGTCTTCATCGTATCGTTATATGTCTTTCTAATATTTAAAAATAGTTTAAATGAATGACGTGTGACTAAAAGAGGTAAGAAAAAAAGAACTATACTCCACATATACATGCTATCAAACATCATAGCCATAAGAATGCCGGTAGAAATCAAGGCAATGTACATGGGCCCCAAAAATTGCAAAGCGGTTATTGAGGCGTTAATAAAGGGCATCGGTTTTTTTAAGAAAATAAATAGCTGCTCAAAAGAAATATCTATAATTAAGAAAGTCAAAGCCAATCCCAAAAGCGGAACGATGTCCCTAAAAAGAGATATGTTGTGAATTTTACCACCCAATAAATAGAAAGCTTGCGCAGAAAGAGTCGCAGAAATTATGTTTTCTCCAGAAGATGTAAGAGCGGTTAATAAATCTCCCTTTCTTATAAGCGCTGAAGCCAAAGCGCCCAACAGGGCAATGGTTACTACATTTTGAAGAGGAAAGAGAAGAATGGCAGCCACAATGATCGCAGAACTTACCGAATGAACCCCACCTTGTGGCAAAGAGATATCGAAAAACTCAGCCAACCCAAAACAAAGTGAAAACAAAATTATGGCAATAAAATCGCTTACCTCGAAAGGCAATCCTCTAATATAATATAAAACAGTAGCAACTCCACTGATCGCTATTATCGTCTGCGCGATTATGATTTTTAACCTAGTCTTTTTCTTAATCAATTGTCAGTTGCCCCTCCTCCATAGACGTGCTTTTCTCTTCAATAAATTGCGGCCTCAATTTTTCTTCCATATCAAGCGCATCAACCAGGGAATCCACTATATCAACATCAAACTGAGTACCGATGCAGACGCGCATCTCCCTTGCTGCTTCAAGCTGTGTCATCGCATCCCTATATGGACGAACAGAGGTCATCGCGTCGAAAGCATCTGCAACTGCTACAATCCTTGCAACCAAGGGTATGGAATCTCCCTCCAAACCCCCTCCGTAACCCGTGCCATTAAATTGCTCATGATGGTGTTGGATCGCAGGTATAACATCCTTTAAAAATTCCACATCCTTCACGATTGATACTCCTAAATCCGGATGCTCTTGAACTTTTCTATATTCATCCATGGTGAGCTGACTAGGTTTGCATAAAATCCTCTTTGCCACTCCAATTTTGCCAACATCGTGAAGAAGAGCCGCGTATTTAAGCAACTCTATTTTTTCTTCGGGAATTTTTAATTGGCGGGCGATCATCTCGGAATATTTCGCCACTCGCTCCGAGTGCCCCCTCGTATATGCATCCTTTGCTTCGATCGCAGTTACAAGGGATTTTACCATATCGGCATAGGCATCTCTTAGCCGCATATAAACTTTAAACGCCTCCCTCGCAACCAGGAGGGGCATAACTATCAAGATGATACCCGGCGCCCCTGCTATCACATAAATCTGAGCAAATATGATTCCCAAGGGGGCGAGAGCAAAGTAATTGGGTATTAACCATTTCATGTCAAACAGCCAAACATTAACAATTGGAATATTTTCTAGAAACGAAATGGCAATCGCAACAAGTGATGTGTTGATTAAAAAATAAGTTGCCGCGCATAAAGCTAATGGAATAAGGATGGAGGGAAAATCCGAGTAAGTAAGCCCGTTTCGGGCAAGCAGTGAAAACCCGCCGGAATACTGATAAACTAAGCTCGCAATACCCGCTTCAAGTACTGCTATACTACCATTTACAAACCATTTATAAATGGATGACCTTTCTTTTATGTCTCTCCATACAACCGTTGTAAAAAGGGAAACAAGAATTGCCGTTGGAGGGTCAAACAAAAGGATAACCGCAAATAGGATGGCAAAACTAACAGATACCGCTCCAACTTTTGGAAGGTCGATCCCCAATGATTCGGCAAGCCAGACCAAAAAACCAAAAAATATAATATGAGCCCAGGATAAGTGACGCGCCGCAAAAAGAAGATAAATGAGAAAACCTAGGGCTCCAGCAAATAATAATATTGAATAAATCTTAACTTTCGTAGGCATCTTTTGCATTTTTACTGCCTTTATAAATAATAATAGACCGGCATCATAAAATTCTTCTCATATTAGAATCGCACTCTAGCACCACCTGCCAAAACTAACGTGGCAAGTGCTGTCAAAATCATGAAAACTCTACCTTTCACAGGAAAACCTCCCCTCGAGACAATTATGTCAAGTTGTAATTCTCAGAGGTCTCCCCATTCCGCTAAAATAGAAAGAAAGTATTAAATTTTTTTCTCCGCTCTGGTCATAAGACCAAAAAAAACTAAATAAAACCTTTGTTTATGATGTCGGCCTATTTTAAATAAATCTTTATTTTATTGCATTGTCAAAAAGCCAAAGCGCCTGTTTATGGCGTCAAGCGTTGCTCGCACAACGGAATCATTTTCGCTCTGCCTTACGATTGCCGAGCCGCTAAACATCTGCTCTTCCAGAGGAGTCACTATGCTTACACAACAAACCGCCACTTTTTCTCGTCCAAGTAAAACTAAATCAACATCTTCTAAGGCAAACGCATATGACCCTTCTATAAATTCCCCAATCGCATTAAGGGTAGCAACCGCAACCAGCCGTCTCCGCTCGGTTTGAGAGGCGGGGCCCATTGCAGCCCCCTCGCATTCTTTTCCATCCAATGCAAGCGCTACTGTGACTTTGGCTTGAACTCCTGAAAGTTCAAAATTTATGCTGTTAATTTTCGGTCTTGCTTTTTGGGGTTTTGTAACTTCCCCGTTTCCCACTTGAGCAATGCTTACCTTTTTGTGGTCTATGGGTAAACCAAATCTTGCCATTAACGCCGATTCAACATCACGAACCAGCTGCTTTGGTCCTTTCCCCGGCAGCGCTAATATATGAATCTCTTCGATTTCGTTACCATTTCCTGCAACTACTCTCGCAGCCTGTACTTCCTTAATTTGACATATTGTCTCTTCAACTTCATCTATGGTATAAGTTTTTTCGGCCAAATCTTTTCGGATCTCCTTTGTTTCTATTACTTAATTTCTTTTTCGGCAGAAATCTTCCTCTTTTTTAGTCAATTTTCTATTCCTCCAAGTTGTAAGAGGGTCCAATTAAACCGTAATTATCATCTTTACGTCGATAGACAACATTTGTCTCTTCCGTTGTAGAATTTGTAAAAACGTAGAAATCGTGCCCTAAAAGATCCATCTGCAAAATGGCTTCTTCGGGAGACATAGGCTTCATTGAAAACTGTTTGGTTTTAACAATTTGGGCCTTAACTTGCTCTCTATGACCTTCCGCTTTTTGCTCTAAAACAACATTATCCAAAGAGCCTTGTCTCGAATTACTTCTATAGATTTTTCCTTTATATTTCTCAATTTGCCTCTCCAGTTTATCAACCACTTGATCTATAGAAGCATACATGTCTTCAGAGGAGACAGAGGCCTTGATAACCGGCCCCTTAGTAAACAAGGTTGTTTCAACCGTTTGGCTATTATGAACGCTGGGATTTTTTTGAACGTCAAATTCAACTTCAATCTTCATAATACGATTAAAGTGCCGTGTAATTTTCATTATCTTATCTTCGGCATATTTGCGAAGCGCATCAGTCATTTCCATATTGTGTCCTTTTACGATGAACTCCACACCATCATCTCCCTGCTAAATATTTTTTAATTTATAAAGCCCCACGCATAATATAACACATGGGGCTTAAGACCATATTCAATTTTACTATTAATCAATCTTATGTACATCTGTTGCCTGCGGCCCTCTATCGCCTTTTGTTATTTCAAACTCAACTTTTTGACCTTCCTCAAGTGTTTTAAAACCCTCATCTTGAACAGCAGAAAAATGTACGAAGACATCATCACCACCTTCTCGCTGAATAAATCCGTAACCCTTTTCCGCACTAAACCATTTAACTGTTCCTTGCACTTAAACTCCTCCTTAAATTTCCTACAAATAATATGTTAGCACAACTAAAGAACCTATGTCCATAAAACTTAATCGCTCTTTCTTTTTTTCACGCCGTGCCTGCCGGCAGGCAGGTAATGAGTTATACAATGATATCCTTCGTAGCAATGAGTACATCCCAAAGTTAGATGTTCAAGAAGGGTCAGTGATACAACCACAAATAAAAGCAGAAGCAAAAAAAGTCTGAGTCCGGTGAATTCTAAAATAATTAAAACAAGAAGGGCAACAAAAGGAATAAACGGAATCAAAAAAAGAAAGACGTTTTGCCACTGGTCCTTTACAAATTCATTTGTCGTATCCTTCTTGTAGATGGCGGAAACTTTCCCGATCCCAGTGCTGCATAATTTCCCATGATAATAGCAGCGAACACAACGATTACTCATTAGATAGAAGAAAACTATTAAACAATAAGCAAGATAGACTACGTAAGCGAGCAAACCGAATTCAGAAAAGATAATATATGAGCTAATCAGAAAAACTATGACATTAAGAATTGTCCTTAACAAGGGAGTATAAAAAGGATAATCCCCCTTATATATTTTGCAGTTTTTATGTTCGCACTTACTTTCCTGCTTCATTGTTGACGTTTACCTTTTCTTCAAAAGAAGTTGTGTTTTTGGCTCTATCCAGCACACTTAATCTTACCGTATAAACACCGTTTTCAACAAGGTTACCGCCGTTATCTTTGCCATCCCAGGCAAAGATGAAATCATGGGAGAATTCTTCGCTTTCGAATGCAAAAACCGTTTCTCCCTTATTCCCCTTGTCTTTGTCTTTAACCCTAAATATCTCGGCAATAAAGGTTGTTGGCTCATTGGTTGTTGTTTGAATTTCTGCTTTGGTTTCTTTTTTGACGTTTATTATCTTGTTTAAGACCTCATAATCTACTTCTGGAGGAATCGTATCTACCGTAAATTTCCATTTCTTTTGGGTTTCATTACCGGCCTTATCCGACGCCTTTATTTGTGCTTCGTATTCACCATCAGAAAGGATGGATTCAAGGGTTGCAACCAAAGCTTTTGTATCTTGATTGTATGTGAACTTTAAATCCTTGCCGTTTAATGTGAAGGAGATATTTTCTTTATCTATTCCTATCCCCTTTTCATCATCTAAAAGATAAGCATAAATTTTGGGAGTGGAGTCGTTTGTATAGGAATTATCTTCGGGAGATAAATTGGATATCGTTGGAGGAGTCATATCCATGAGTTTGTCTATGTCGGATATTTGGTCGATGATAAAATTTCTCAAAAAATATGCGAATTTTTTATCGGTTGTTGAAGAGGGATTTTTGATATGTTCCAATATCTTATTTTTTACAATCTCATTGAATAACCCATCATCCGTTATTTCAACTTCGGCTGCAAACCACTCTTCGCCGTCCCTTAGCTTTGTTTTTTCTTCTATTTGAAGAATGCCTTCTTGCTCCGCCTGCTCAACAACATCTAACCAGAAAAGATATTTGGTTGCCTCAGTTAAATGAGAACTATCGAAACTTTCCTCTGTATAACTGAAGCTAGGCAGTGGCTCTGCCCAAGCAAATTTAATAATAAATGGAGATAAAAAATCTAAAAACCCTCTTGATTCAGGTAAACAAGTGAGGTGTTCGGGAATATCGGGCACGGGAAGCAAGGGGTAAAACCTGACCGGGTTTATCCCTTTTGGAATGTGGTTTCTTGGAGTTAAATCGTTAGACCAATTTCTTACGGTTTGAACTGAAAGAGCTATATTTTCCTCGGCTCCTTTTGCGCGCATATTGTATAAGAAAAATGGGGTTTTTCCTGTTGATATGTCCACCAATGTTTTTGAGGCAAGCGTCGCATGCAGCGCAGCAACCGTGCAGTTGAAAATCACTATTCTTTTTTTGATTTCGGATTTGGAGAGCGAATTGGTAAGAGCATATTCTTTAATAGCAATATCGGATAAATCTGGTTCGTTCTCATGTTTTTCAATCAAATGATAATTTACAAGGGCCTTTTGAATTTGTTTCGGTTTAAACCAAAGAGGAAACTTAATGGGTCCTCTGGTTAAAAACATGTAATAGTCGTAGAGAAATTCGCCATTTAGATGTGGTGGACCATATAGAGCTGTATCGATTTTGTCGCTATCCTTTGGTATAGGAAAAAGTTCCAAATCGTGGGCAACCCAGTCGGCGGCAATATGTCCACCCCAGCCGAGACCGCTTGCATAATATGAAGAGGAGACATTGGTAAGCCCCCTCGTTTTTAACATTAGATAAGCAAAATTCGGTTTGTGAGCAAAATCTTCTTCTCTATTCAAATCTGGAGAATGAACATAGTCACATAAATCGCCCATCACGAACATATCGGGTCCTGTTCCATTGTCGCAGTATAAGTCAAAATAACCTTCGTTTACCTCAGGATTTGCTTCTTTATTTATATACCAGTGAGTTATAGGGTCCCAAGCGTAAGCAAAGGACGCAGAAATGTTTAAAAAAGAGGATGCGAGTACCAAACAAAGTATTTTCTTTAAAAACAATCTAGTCATATATCTCAATGAACGGTACCTCCATCCATCCTTTTTCATTTATCTCAAGACGATATGGACCAAAACCAATGTCTCTATCTGGCACATCATCTATTCCGACCAAATACATGGCGTCGCTTGCGGAATAGAGACTAATCCAGAAGTGGGAGCGGGTTCTTACCTCATATCTTAGCCCGAAGATTATTCCCGTTCCTCCCTCGTAATCTATGAAGAGCTTAGTTTTGCCAGTCCCAATATTGTTTGTATAACCACTTTCTTTGACCCTTTTCTTTGGCTCTTTTAAATCAAAAATAGGGCTTAGAGTATATTCTTTTCCTGGGTCTTCTGATGAGAAAATTGAGAGGGTTTTGTGAATCTTAGGAGACATCCCAAAACCATTCTTTAGTTCAGGAATTTCAACTTTTAGCATCTGACCATCATTGGTTTCTATAGCATCGAATTTAACATCAGGGACATCGTCTGATCGATAAATATCATATTCATTTTTTATTTTTTCAAACACTTCATCTGCTACTTTCCCTTTGTACACAGGAAAAGGTAAATAAACTGTAACATTCTTAAGCTCTTCTCCCTCCTTTGGATAAATATTCACAATATACTGAATTGTTGTCCCCCTAAACTCACACCCACACATCCTAAAACAAATTATACCCAGCAATATTACAAACAAAACTGCTGAAGCAAATACCGAAAATATGGCAAACTTGGTTCTCTTCTTCATCTCATCACCAACTCATTTCGCCTTTAATTTAGACTTCCCTTATTTTAAAACTGCTTTTTTCTTTTATCATAAACATATCTGGCCCCATGCCATTGTCACAGTATAAGTCAAAATAATCTTCATTTACCTCAGGATTTGCTTCTTTATTTATATGCCAGTGAGTTATAGGGTCCCAAGCGTAAGCAAAAGGCGTTGAAAAAAACAGAAAGCAGAAAGTCATGATTAAGCAAGTTATCTTTTTGATAGGTGACCTAGTCATATATCTCAATGAACGGTACCTCCATCCATCCTTTTTCATTTATCTCAAGACGATATGGTCCAAAACCAATATCTCTATCTGGCACCTCGTCTATTCCGACCAAATACATAGTATCACTTGCGGAATAGAGACTAATCCAGAAGTGGGAGCGGGTTCTAACCTCGTATCTTAGCCCAAAGATTATTCCAGTTCCTCCCTCGTAATCTATGAAGAGCTTAGTTTTGCCAGTCCTAATATTATTTGTATAACCGCTTTCTTTGACTCTTTTTTCTGGCTTCGTTAAATTAAAGACGGGGCTTAGAGGATATTCTTTTCCCGGATCTTCACTTGAGAAGATTGAGAGGGTTTTGTGAATATCTGGTGATGTTCCCAAACCATTCTTTAGTTCAGGAATTTCAACTTTAAGCATTGGACCATCAGCAGTTTCTACAATATTAAATAAAACATCTGGAACATCATCCGAATCATATTTATTGTACTCGTTTTTTATGCCCTCTAATATTTCCATTGCCGATTTATCTCCGTACGTTGGAAAAGGTAAATAAACCATAACATTCTTAACCTGCTCACTTTCTTTAGGAAGAATGTTAACAGTATACTCAATAGTTGTTCCTCTTAACTCACATCCGCACATCCTAAAACAAATTACACCCAGCAATATTACAAACAAAACTGCTGAAGCAAATACCGAAAATATGGCAAACTTAGTTTTCTTCTTCATCTCATCACCAACTCATTTCGCCTTTAATTTAGACTTCCCTTATTTTAAAACTGCTTTTTTCTTTTATCACAAACATATCTGGCCCCGTGCCATTGTCGCAGTAAATATCCCGATAACTTACATTTAAATCATTGCTAACCTCTTTATTAATGTGCCAGTGGGTTATGGGATCCCAGGCGTAAGCCGGGACAGTAGAAAACATTAGAGCAAAAACTAAAACAATTACTGAAAATCTCTTGATATTTTTCATGCTTAATCTCTCCTCACCAAACAACAGGGAGTTTTAACCATCCTTTTTGATTGATTTCTATTGAATAAGGTTGCAAGCTATAATCTTCAGGCACCTTATCGATTCCTATCAGAGTTATCCCACCGCCCCCAGCTTGAGCAAGACTCCAATCACTGTAGTCAACATCATAGATAGAACGTAAAATAAAACCCGTGCCATCTTCAAAGTCAGAATATATATGCACGTAGGATTTTTCTTCACCATTATTAACTTTTTGTTCCATAGTGCTAAGCACATATTTATCTTGAGGATAAAGTCTATCGAATGCAGTATTGATTAAGGCATATCTTCCATAAATGGGAAAGCCTTTATGGAGCTTAGGAATTTCGACTTTAAGCATCTTTCCATAATCAGCAGAAACTAAATTGAATTTTGCGCCTGGAAATTCATCTTTACGATATTTCTTATAATCAGTTTCAATTTCATTAAAAATCTTTTGAATTGACCTATTCTTATATGCAGGAAAAGGTAAATAAACAGTAACATTTTCAAGGGTTTCCCCCTCTTTTGGAATAATAGAGATTGAATATCTCAGTGTCACATTACGCACACATCCACTCAAAAACACGGTAGACATAATTAAAAGAACTATTAAGGCAACTTTTTTAAATACCGTGCCTACCGGCAGGCAGGTCTTCATCTCATCACCAACTCGTCTCAACTTTAATTTCCTTAGATATCTTTCTCATAATAAACCTAGTCATATATCTCAATAAATGGCACCTCCATCCATCCTTTTTCATTTATCTCAAGACGATATGGTCCAAAACCAATATCTCTATCTGGCACCTCATCTATTCCGACCAAATACATCGTATCACTTGCGGAATAGAAGCTAATCCAGAGGTGGGAGCGAGTTCTAACCTCATATCTTAGTCCAAAGATTATTCCAGTTCCTCCCTCGTAATCTATAAAGAGTTTGGTTTTGCCAGATCTAATATTGTTTGTATAGCCACTTTCTTTGACTCTTTTTTCTGGCTTCGTTAAATTAAAGACGGGGCTTAGAGGATATTCTTTTCCCGGGTCTTCTGATGAGAAGATTGAGAGGGTCCTGTGAATCCTATCTCCAGCATCAAATCCACTTTTTAAATCAGGAATTTTAATTTTTAGCATGGGGCCATTGTTGGTTTTTAAGATATCAAACCTAACATCAGGAAAGTAATCCAAAGTATATTTATTATGAAAACTTACTGTTTTATCATACATTTCCATATAGGCTTCATTTTCATATATAGGAAAGGGCAAGTAAACCGTAACGTTCTTAAGCTCTTCCCCCTCTTTTGGATAAATATTTACGGTGTATTCAATGGTCGTGCCCCTAAGCTCACATCCGCACATCCTAAAACAAATTACACCCAGCAATATTACGAGTAAAACAGCTGTGGTAAATATTGAAAATATGACAAACTTAGTTCTTTTCTTCATCTCATCACCAACTCGTCTCAATTTTAACCTTAACTTCTTTTGTATCGATTATCTTTTCATCCTCAATGTTTTTTGCTTTTAGTCTTATCGTGTATTCTCCATCCGGGGCAAGAAAGACTCCTTTATCATTATCTAAACCTATCTCTGGACAATCAATCACTCCCCACCATTGCTCGCCATCAGAACCTGACTCTTTTGTGCCAAGATCCACGGATTTTACAATATGTTTTGAAGAATTTAGTATTTCTAGAGTTAGGTTAACTTTTCTGTTTAAAGTGTAATATAAAGTCGTCTTGCCATCTTTCTCATAAGGGTCAAAAACCGCTGGCTGACAATGAAGTAAGTTGATGATATTTACACCTCCTTCGGCAAACTCACCCCCAACCCATAATTGATAAGGACTTCTTCGCTTTGGCGTGTTTTTTTGAAAGAAAAACAGGTTTTCTAAACCAGGAGGGAAATTGAAAAGAGACCATGCGCAAATTGGGTTTCCGTTCCAATTATATGCGGTATGTCCTAAACCATCGTCGGTTATCCTTTCACTAACCCAAGTTTTTCCCTCATCCCTCGACACAAGCTTAAATATATTCATACAAAAATTTTGACCATAATAAACCCATTCCCCTTGAGAATCAGCCGTCATGCTTCCACCGTAAAACCTGTGCTGAACATACGGGAAAATACCACTAAACCAATTGCCCTTAGAGTCCTGTACCCTCCAACTAGCTTCAAAGCTTCCAGTATAACCCAAGCTAAATAAAGGAAGGTTGTTGAACAAAAGCAAGCAACCAGGACACCAACGTCTACCCAGATGAATGGGATTACTCCAGCCACCGTCTTTGGCCTTTCTTATATAAATATAACCAGGTAACTCCCAGGAAGAGAACACACCAGCACCATACAATGCATGTAAGTTACCCGAATCATCTGCAACTATCGATGGATATTTACAATCTCCTATATATCCAGCGCTAGTGAGATGTTCACCATTTGACCAGTAAAAATAATATATGACTCCTATATGATGACCCTGGGTAACCACAAGATGAATATGATCATCTTTATCAACACATGCTGAAGGAGTTATGCTATCATTTCCGAGATCTTCTCCTGGATACCACGCATAGGTAGAAACTTTATAAGGAGTAGACCAACTCCTCCCATTATCTTTTGAAAATGTCCAAAAAGTGTAAACATAGTCAGGGTATCCTTCTGAATAAAAAACATGTAAAGTCCCATCGCTCTGGACGCATATACAAGGATGACTTTGTTAGGTGTTTTTAGAGTCAAACCAGGGAGCAATAGACTTACCCTTACTCCATGTCTTCCCATCATCTTCCGAGTGAGAAGATAGAACTCTCGATTTGTTCTCAAATAAACCTGTATAAACCCAATGGATTTTGCCCTGAGAATAAAGAAGGCTTCTTGCATTTGAAGGAGTTAACCATCCATCGTTTCCGGTATACCTTGCGTCGATACTTGAATTAGGAGAGTCAGAGGCATGCGCGCAGGAATTAAAACCAAAATTTAAAAAAGTTCCACCGAAGAAAGTGAAAAGAAAAATTGCCACAAGGAAACATCTAAATAACTTAATAAGATTTTTATGATTTTTAAATACTTTCATAGATTTTCCTTAAAAAACAAAAACCACACTGAAATATTTTCATTCTCTTTATTAAAACAAAATCCTTTTTTAGAAAAAATTTTTATTAAGAGATTCATTTGTTAAACGATTACCACATTATCGATAATTCGATAATAACCTGATAAATATAGATTAAACCAAAAAGATACCCCTTGTTTATCCGCCGTCTGCCTAGTACATGTGTCCGTATCGCGGGCATCGGAGGCAGGTCACTAACCCTCTCACAATGGCGCTGGCGCTGAAAAAATGAAGTGGTTAATTTAAGATAAAAATAACTAACTTAGTGTACACTTTGCACGGAAAGTTTGAAAACCTTTTCAAACAAAAAAGTGGGTCTTCACTTAGCTGACCTGGTCTTTGACCCCACACTCGCCTGCTGAGGGCCTCGCATTCGTTTAATCCGAACACTATTACTCTTCTCTCCATCACGTTGAATGAAGGCAGGACTTACTCCTAAGCCGCACCATGCTCACCCCGATAAATCGGAGCTTACGTGGATCCTTTCGCCTGCGACTGGCATGGACTATCCCCGCAAAAATATCGCGAAGAGCAACCACAAACCTAAGTGAAAACCCGCTTTACTATATTATTTTAAACTCGAAAGATTTATTAAACAAGATTTCGCTGAATCCATTTTGAAAAGTGAAAAGTTTCTGCATCAAAATTTAACATTTTTTCAACTATTTTTTGTGACGGAACTTCGTATACGTTCTTATCAACTTTCTCTTTAATCTCTTTAACATTTATAGCCCCATCAAGGTCTTTAAAATCAGAGCGGGACTTTTCCCGCTCCTCTAACCCTAGATTTATTTCCTTGTTAGCAACTCGCGCAGGAAATTCCTGTCTCAAATTTCTTCAGCCCTTCTGCTATAGTTGCCCCTTTATTATATTCATCGGAAAAGATATCCTTAAACTTAAGAAAAAAATAAAAATTTTTTAATTAAATATTAGCAACCCTCGCAACGGTTAAAACGAAGACTTTTTTCGCACCCGCTTTTAGTAAAACCTTACTGCATTCGTCCACCGTAGAACCCGTGGTAAAGACATCATCTATTAAAAGCGGGGATTTCCCCGAAATGTTTTTCTTATCGTTAAAAACAAAAACACCTTTTACATTTCGCCCTCTTTGTTCACAAGAAAGCTTGGCTTGATCAACTTCTTCAACGATGCGGGTTAAAGTTGAGCCACAGGGCAAATTTGTGATTTTGGCAATCTCTTTAGCAACGAGTTGTGCCTGATTATACCCTCTTTTGAGTTGTTTTTTACGACTAAGAGGCACGTAGGTAACTAGCTCCGCTTCTTCAAAATTGTTCATTAAATCAACCATTGCCTCACCAAACACCTTCGCCAGTCCTCTGGCATTTCTGTATTTAAATTCGTGAATTGCGGTTTTCAAGTTTCCTTCGTAACAACCAAGCGAGCGAACCGTTGAAAACTTATATCGATTACGGCAGTCTCTGCAAAAGTCAACCTCAATGTTGCATGGCTTGCCACATCTTTTGCAAATCGGGGGGTGTATAAATGAAAAAGAATCCAAGCAACTAGAACACAAAATGTTTTTGGAGAAAACGCCGCAAACCCTGCACCTGGCGGGAAACAATAAATCGAGAAATCCCCTGAATGTATCCTTCATCTAAACTCCAATCAAAGAAGAGCAATTACACACTGCCAAATAGGAACGGTAACCATGCTCATGAGGGTAGCTATGGCTATCGCGACAGGCAGAAAGTCCACATCCAGCTCATATTTCAACCCTATAATAAAAGCAAGCAAAGCAATGGGCATCGATGCTTCAAGAACGACTACATTTAGAGAAATGGGCGGCAAGCTGACCATTTTCCCCACACAATATGCCAGTGCCGGAGAAAGAATAAGTTTTATACCGCAGAGCAAAAAAAGCAGCAGCTTATACTCTCCCAACTTCTTAAATTGCAAAGAAAGACCCACCGAAATCATGATTAATGGCACAGCCGCCGCGCTTAAATACTCCAAGCTTTTTAAAAAAAACAAAGGAAGATCTAAATCGTGTAGAACAAGCCCAAAAAAAAGCGCAATTAGGGGCGGAAAAGTTAAAATCTCTTTTATTTTATGAATCTTTTGCCCATTGGCCCCATAAACCTCGGCAAAATAAAGTCCGACCGTAAAAGCAAACAACACAGTTCCAAAAATATCGAAAAAAATTGCCCGCACCAAAAACGATTGACCCCCAAAAGCAAGAGATAAGGGGTAGCCGATATAACCCGTATTGCCTATCGCCGCAGCCAATAAAAATGCTCCGATGGTTGGTCTTTTAAGATTAAAAATTCTACTTAACAAGAAAGCGATAGCGGCACAACCCAACATCACAACCCATCCAACTAAAGGGATTAATAAAAAGTTCAGTGAAATTTCAGAGTTTCGAATGGCCAAAAAAATCAAGGCAGGAAGTGCCAGATAAACTATAATATTGTTCAAAACTGCAGAATCATCGCGCTTAAGAAGCTTTGTAACCCGGCTTACATAACCCAAGGCGATGAGCAGAACCACAGAAAATATTAAACTAAACAAAGACATAGTTTCCACAAATTAGGTCCTCCATTTTGCCGTGTCTGCCGACAGGCAGGGATTATTTATAACAAAGAAGGAGCATAATTAAAACCTTATGATCTTAGATTATTTATTTTTTCTTTAAGGGACGGATACAATATCCCTTTTTCGGTTACAATTGCGGTTATTAACAAATTGGGCGTCACATCAAAGGCAGGGTTGACAACAGAAACTCCATTGGAGGTTATTTGAACCCCACCAATGTGAGTGACTTCACCCCCGTCTCTTTCCTCGATGGGAATTTCGTTTCCTGATAACACATTAAAGTCAATAGTGGAAATCGGAGCCACCACATAAAATGGTATATTGTGTTCTTTGGCTAAAACCGCCAACGAATAGGTGCCAATCTTGTTTACAACATCCCCATTTGTCGCGATTCTGTCGGCACCTACAAAAACTTTATCTATCTTACCCTGGCTCATAAGATAACCGGCCATATTGTCTGTTATTAGAGTAGTGGGAACATTTTCCTTATTCAATTCCCAAATGGTTAAACGCGCGCCTTGTAGTTTCGGTCTTGTTTCATCCACATAAACATGAATTTTTTTACCCTCTTTTAAAGAGTGATAGATTGGAGCGAGGGCGGTTCCATAAGCCACCGTAGCCAAAGAGCCGGCATTGCAGTGCGTTAAAACATTATCCCCGTTTTTCAATAAAGAAGCTCCAATCCTCCCCATCTTTTTACTTGCTTCCACATCTTCTTCAGCTATTTTAATGGCCTCGTCCTCCAAATCCCTTTTAAGGTCATCTGTTCGGCTCCACTTGCTCAAGCAAATAATCTTCTTCATTCTCTCAATCGCCCAAAAGAGATTTACGGCCGTTGGCCTAGCCTTGCTCAGCTCTTTGCAAATAACTTCAAGCTCACCAAGCAGCCCATCAACATTGCTCGCCGAAGAATTTTTAGCTCCTAAAGCTATCCCCATGGCAGCCGCCACACCAATTGCCGGAGCCCCTCTAATTTTCATCGATTTTATGGCATCAACTACACACTCATAATCCGAGCATTCAAAAAACTCCTCTTTTAAGGGGAGTTTTGATTGATCTATCATCCTAATTTTGCCGTTTTTCCATTCAATTGTTTTTATCATATCAAATCGCCTTCCAGCAATTCAGTTGCTAGTCTCTTAGTCGATAGTGGGGAGTTAACTCAAATTAAGAATTAAAATATAAAAATGCCGTGCCTGCCCTGTCTGCCGACAGGCACGGCGGCAGACAGGTAGAACTAGATAGTAAAATTCAAAATGGAACAAAATCCTTAAAAAATTATCTAAAAACTTTTTTAATTTTTAATTATAGTTTTTCATTCTTCATTTTTCGTTTTTCTTTTACCTTTACCCATCAACCCTTACCCTTCTTTTTCCATTCACCATCTACCATCAGTGCCTTTCACTACCGACTCCCGACTGTTAACTATGGACTCTCTACCCTTCACCCTTATTTTTAGCAAGCGTCTCCACTAAATAATTAATCTTTGCCGTCTCTTCCACAAGCTCGGCCAATTCAATCGCTTGAGAAAGGCCTTTGCCAACGGTGACAACTCCGTGTTTTTCCATGAGCGTAACCTTGCTGTCTTTGAGGGTGTCGGTAACTGCCTTTGCGAGTTCCATAGTTCCATGAGGAAAAAAAGATAAAATCGGAGTCTCCCCTAAGAATATTTCGCTTTCGGGATTAACCGACTTTAATTTCTTACCGCAATAGGCAAAAGCAGATGCATAGGGAGAATGCGTATGCACCACCGCTTTTATACTTTTATAAGCTTTATATATCTCCAAGTGCATGCGCATCTCGCTTGAAGGATTTTTGTGTCCCTTAACAACCTTGCCTTTTAAATTAACGACAACCAAATCACCATCGGTAATAACTCCCAAGCAGGTTCCTGTTGCCGTAATTAAAATTCTACCTTCATCCAGCTTATAACTAATATTGCCCGATTTGCCAACAACAAGACCTTTTTCATATATACGCTTACCAGCTTCAATTAGATTCATATATCAGTTCCCTAGTTACTTGGTTACATAGTCACACGTCTCTGGTTTAGAGATTGCTTCACCCCGATAAACATCGAGACTCACCGTGCCTGCCGGCAAGCAATGACGGACAGAAACGTTTTTCGCTTTAACCTGCATACTTCAGTCTTCAGTCTTAACTCTATACCCGTCCAGTCGGGAGTCTCATAGTCAGTAGTGAGGAGTTTTGCCGGCCAGATTGCTGATTGGTTTTTTTGACCTTACCCTTCCCCCGCTACCCTTTTACCCTTATTTTGCCTTTCGCCATCAGCCATCAGTCTCGCCAGCGGGGGCAAGCATCTGCCATCTGCTATTTCTTATGTCCCCATCTCCCAGGAACTCAAATATTCTTCCTGTTCTTTAGTCAATTTATCTATTTCGATTCCCATCGAAGAGAGCTTTAATTGCGCGATTCGTTCATCAATTTCACTTGGCACGGAGTACACTTTATTCTCTAAAATATCTGAATTCCGCTTTATAAACTCGGCTGAAAGCGCTTGATTTGCAAAACTCATGTCCATGACACTTGCGGGATGCCCTTCCGCGGCCGCCAAATTAACCAAGCGCCCATCGGCAAGCAAATGAACGCGATTACCATTGTCCAATGTAAACTCCTCAACAAACTCTTTGATTCTTCGCCTTTCTTTGGATATTTTTTCTAATGCGGGAATATCTATCTCAACATTAAAATGACCGGAATTTGCAAGTATCACACCATCTTTCATCAATTCAAAATGCTCTTTTCGCAAGACATGTATATCACCGGTTACCGTAACAAAAATATCCCCAATCTTTGCTGCCTCAAGCGATGGCATAACCCTAAAACCGTCCATAACCGCTTCCAATGCTTTCAATGGATCAATCTCAATGATTACCACATTGGCTCCCATTCCCTTCGCCCGAGTGGCAACTCCCCGGCCACACCAACCATATCCGCCCACAACCACAACCTTTCCAGCAAACAAAACATTGGTTGCCCTTAAAATACCATCAATTGTACTCTGGCCGGTGCCGTAACGATTATCGAATAAGTGTTTGGTGTTAGCATCATTGACCGCAACAATGGGAAACTTAAGAAGACCTCTGTCAGCTAAGCTCCTTAACCTGATAACACCGGTTGTTGTCTCCTCCATCCCTCCTATAACACCGCCCAATTCCTCTTTTCTTTCGGAGTGAAGGGTGGAAATTAAATCAGCCCCATCATCTATAACCACCGCCGGTTTATGATCAATTGCAACATTAATATGCTGATAATAAATTTTATTGTCTTCTCCTTTAATTGCAAAAACAGGAACCTCGTAATCCACTACCAAAGAAGCCGCCACATCATCCTGCGTGCTTAAAGGATTGGAGGCACATAGAAAAACATCGGCCCCTCCTGCCTTAAGTGTCCTCATTAAATTTGCTGTCTCAGTTGTAACATGTAAACATGCGGAAACCTTCACTCCATTAAGAGGTTTTTCCTTCTCAAAAACACTCCTCATCATCCTAAGAACGGGCATTTGATTATCAGCCCACTCGATGCGAAGCTTCCCTTCTGCTGCCAATTTTTTGTCTTTAATATCGTACTTCACGCTCAACTCTCCTTTATTTATAAGTTTTTCACTATACCCCTTATCAACAATTCAAAAGATGACCAGACTTTCTTCGCCCTAACTAAAACTTTATCATGAGACAAACTCTCATTTTTTTCAACGGAATTAGTAATACAAGAAATCCCCAAAATTTTCAACCCGGAATGCATGGCAACTATCGCTTCAGGAACGGTAGACATACCAACCGCATCCGCTCCAATTAACGAGAGGAACTTGACTTCAGCCAAAGTTTCATAACAGGGACCAGATACGCCCGCATACACACCTTCTTTTACATCTATGCCTTCCTTGTCGGCAACCCTCCTTGCAACTTCTCTAAGTTTTTCGTCATACGCTCCAGCCATATTTACAAATCTTGGACCAAACCTCTCATCATTTAAACCAATTAGAGGATTATTAAAGAACAAATTGATATGATCCTTTATTATCATTAAGTCTCCAGCAGATATATCATCTTTGAGACTTCCTGCAGAGTTGGTGATAATTAAGATTTTTACTCCGAGTTCACTTAATACTCTAACCGGAAGAGTTACCCCAAGCATGGTATAACCCTCATAAAAATGGGCTCTCCCCTGCATGACAAAAACATCATTATCCTCTAATTTTCCCACTACAAGATTTCCTTCATGCCCTGGAATTAAAGGAACAGGGAAATTGGGGATATCTTCATACGTAATAACCTTTTTTTCGGTAACATTTTCAACCAAACCACCAAGACCAGAACCCAGAATTATGCTTATCTTGGGCGCAACTTTAATTTTTCCCCTTATAAACTCAGCAGATTCCTGAACCTGTTCCCCTATATGTTCACGCGGCTCCATTTAAAAGATTACTCCTTCGCAAGTTCTTCTTTAAGCACCCTTATTCTTTCAACAGGTGACGGATCAACTCCCTCGATAATAGCAAGATAGGCGCTAACAAAATCCCCCAAGTAAATTATAGAGAAGATCCTCTCTAATTTCGATTCACCCTTTGCCCTAACTTCAAAAACACCATTAAAATGTTCTTGAATCAAAGAATGGGTTATATCCATCCTTTTCTTAATTCGAGGATGGTCATGTTCGTCTCTAAACAATATGAGGAAAAAATTCTCGGTAATTTCTTCCAAAAGTTCCCAACCAACCGTTTCGTTGTGATTTAATTCGGGAAAAATATTATAAAAAGCAGGTATTTTGCTGTTCTCGTTGAGCTGACATTTCCATCGGAGCGCCGCAACCCCCGTAATACCATCGGAACCATAAATCACGGGAACTTTCCCTATTAGCCGCTTAGCAAGTTGTTTTGCCCGATTTTTATCTAAGGGATTTTTCACCGATAATTCCCGTCTCGCCTGCTCTAAATGGTCTATGACTTTATCTGTATCATCTTTCTCGGTTCCGATAAGACCAAGTTTTTCTAAAACTACAAGGATGGGAAATAAAAGATATCCTAAAGACGCCCGTGGTTGAAGGCCACTGGGGATCAGCACAACGGGCAAATTTCTATCCCTTGCTCTTTTGGCAAGCTCTCCCCCGGATGTTATGGATACCACAAAAGCGCCTAAAGAAATGGCTTGTTCAAAAGCAGAAAGAGTTTCTTCTGTATTTCCTGAATAACTGACGGCAAAAACCAAGGTGTTCTTGTTCATAAACTTCGGCAAATCATACCCCTTATTAACAAATATGGGGATATCTAATTCATCGTCCAAAAGGATTTTAACTATATCACCGCTTATTCCTGAGCCACCCATGCCTAAAATTGCAATTGAGTCGGGCTTTTCGGAAAGAACTGGCACGACAAGTTTATGTGCAATCGATATGGCTTTTTCACATTGTTCTGGAAAACCTTCCAAAGCCCCCAACATATCATCTTTATCAATCTCTCTAATTATTGAAACATCATCCAAGTCGATCATTTAATCCCTCCTTTTGTTGGTTGTTTTGCTGGTTCTTTCATACTCTATATTTTATACTTTATACGCTATAAGCTATAAGCTGCTTTGCGGCTAATTGTAGAACGCGAATTGCAAATATTAAATTGCGAAACTGTTTTCTTTTTGGTTTTTCATCAGATCGGTATCCGAAAAACTTTACGACTTACAATTTCCAATTCTCAATTCTCTTTTACCCTTCATTTTCCATCTGCCATACGCCATCAGCTGCCTTGCCCTTACCCCTAACCGCTCTCCTCAACAAACATTCTTCCTTCGTTTAGTAAATCCTTTACTTCGTTAATGCTTGGAGCTTCAGCATATATTCGAATAACCGTCTCTGTTCCCGAAGGACGTACCATTAACCAACTGCCATCCGCAAGGTAAAACTTATAACCGTCTCTTTTATTTATCTTATCTACCTTTAAACCACAGATTGTTTTCGGTTCAAGTGTATCCAGGTTTTTTATAGCTTTAATTTTAACTTTGCCATCAACAACTAAATCTAATCTATCATAGTAAAAATATCCAATTTCATCCATCAAGCTCTTTATAAGTTCCTTCAACGACTTCCCGCTAGCCAACATCGCTTCAACCACCAGCAAGCCCATAAGTATCCCGTCACGCTCGGGTATATGATTTTTAACTCCAAGTCCTCCACTCTCTTCGCCCCCTATCAAAACATCATTTGAAAGCATTCGGTCGCAAATATATTTAAATCCAACAGAAGTTTCAAAAAGCGGCAAATTGAACTTATCAGCTAAAATACCTACCATTCGGGTAGTTGAAACGGTCTTAACAACCTCACCATTCCAACCTTTTCCTCCAGCTAGATAATTGAGCAAAATAGCAAATATTCTGTGGGAGTCAACAAAATTTCCTTCGGCATCAATGATACCTATCCTATCCGCATCGCCATCAAGGGCAAGCCCAATATCGCACCTTTCGGATATGACCAGCTCGGCAAGCTCTTTTAAATTTTCCTTGATGGGCTCGGGATTCAACCCACCGAAGGACGGATTAACCACATTATGAACCTCTTTCACCCAACATCCCAAAGACAAAAGTATATCCTTTAAATAACCTTGACCCGCTCCGTAGAGAGGATCAACACCGATTCTTAAACCGCATCCCCTAAAAATATCTTTATCAATAATTTCCAATATATGTTCGATATATCTTTTTTTGGGATTAAAATTCTTTAGCAAACTAGATTCTTCGGCATCGGAAACAGGGAGCGAGAGAGGCTTTTTCCCTTTCTTTTGATTTACGAGATACTGATTTTCAATCTCTCCAATTATTCTCGGTGTAGCGGACCCACCGTAGGAAGCTTTAAACTTTAACCCGTTGTATCGGAAGGGATTATGGCTCGCCGTTATCAAAATTGCTCCGTCTGCCTTTATATCAACCACCGCAAAAGAAACAGCGGGAGTGGGAGCAAAATTATTCGTTAAGTAAACTTCTATATCGTTTGCCACCGCAACAAGCGCGGCTTCTAAGGCAAACTCTTTGGATAAAAAGCGCGTATCGTAACCGACTATTAACTTCGGTCGAGCTGAAGAGATTTTATCTTTTTTGCCGTTTAAGTAATCGCATATCGCCTGAGTAACATCCCTTACGTTTGCAAACGTAAACCCGTCGGCAATTATATCTCTCCATCCATCGGTTCCAAACTTAATCACTAGACTCTCTCTCGCCAATAATCAAGCGTGTCTTTAAGGGTTTTTTCAAAAGAAATCTCCGGCTGCCAGCCGGTTTTCTCTCTAAACTTAGAAGAATCCCCGATGAGAACAGGAACGTCAGATGGTCTCATGCGAGCCGGATCTTGCTCCACTTTTATCTTTATATCGGTTAAACTTAACAATATATCCAGCATCTCTTTAATCTTTATTCCTTTGCCCGAAGCAATATTGTACACATCGCCGGGTTCTCCTTTTTCCAATGCAAGCCAGTAAGCCCGCACCACATCTCTAACGTCAGTAAAGTCCCTTATTGCCTCAAGATTTCCTACTTTTATGACCGGGTCATTTAGACCCTTTTCAATTTCAGCAATTTGTTTAGCAAAATTTGAAGAGACAAAAACTTCTCCTCTTTTTGGACCTTCATGGTTGAAGGCGCGAGTGCGAACGATCTTCATCCCATAACTTTGGTGATACTGATAACCGAGCAAATCTTGAGCAACCTTGCTGACTCCGTAAGGACTAAGCGGCCTTAGGGGATTATCTTCGGTTATTGGGGTTTCATCTTCATAAACTATTCCGTATTCTTCCGAAGACCCGGCAATTTGAATACTCGTATCCAATCCAAGCTCTCTCACCGTCTCAAAAATATTCAGTTCGCCGATAATATTGGTGGTCAAAGTTTCCGCGGGAGCTTTCCAGGATGTAGGAACAAAGGATTGAGCCGCCAAGTGAAAGATATAATCTGGCCTTATCTCTCCCAAAACTTCCGTTATGGAAGTAACATCGCGAATGTCTCCCTCTAAAAGATTGATTTTATTAACTATGTGGTCTAAGTTTTCTGTTTGACTTCTCCATCTTTTTATTCCAAAAACCTTCGCCCCCTTGGATAAACAATGCTCAGCAAGGTAACTTCCCGCAAAACCAGTTATGCCCGTAATAAAAACTTTCATTTACACCCTCCTAAAATTTGATAATATTTTTCCCTATCTCGGTTTCGGGCCAAATTCTAATGCCCCTTTTAAGAGAATTTTCATCTCCAATTTTTATGTCTTCACCCAAAACCGCCACATCTTCAACATGAACTTTAGCTCCCAGCTTAACTCCTTTTCCTAAAATGCTGTTCTTGATCACCGAGGATCTGTTTATCCTGCAATCATCAAAAATCACCGATTCTCCAATGGTTACACCCGAACCAATCATACAGTTATTGCCAATTGTCGTATAACCAAATATTGTGGCGTTGGCTTCAATCTGGCAGTTATCCCCCAACACAGCGGGCCCAAAAATATTGGCTTCCGAACTAATCGCACAATTTTTACCAACCCACACTCCGAATTTTAACTGCGTTCCTTTAAAATCAAATTCGATGCGCCCTCCTAGGATATCGCGATGAGCCTTCAAATATTTTTGGGGTGTTCCGATATCAAGCCAATATGCGTTGGAAGGAAACCCAAATATCTTTTCTTTTTTCTCAACCATTTCAGGAAAGACCCCTCTTTCAAACGAGTAATTCTCTCCCATTGGGATAAGATTTAAAACATCGGGCTCTAGAATATAGGTTCCAGCATTGACAAGATCTGTTGTTACCTCGTCCCAACTTGGTTTCTCTAAAAATCCCGCAACTTCCCCCGTGCTATTTATTGGAACCAGACCGTAAGAGGTTGGATCTTCAACCGACGTAAGGGTAAGGGTTGCTAAAGCGCCTTTTGACCTATGGTACTCAAAAAGTTGAGAGATATTTAAGTTAGTAAGTATATCGCCGTTAAAAACAACGAAGGGATCATCGTCGAGATATTCTTCTACATTCTTAATCGCGCCAGCGGTCCCTAACGGTTCCTTTTCTTCTACATAAACTAACTTAAGGCCATACTTTTCACCATCACCAAAACGTCTTTCAAACAAACCAGGCAGATAGCTCGTGCTCAATATCACTTCTTCAACATCATAATTTTTCAGCAATTTAAAGATATATTCAAGAAAAGGAGCATTCACCAGGGGAAGCATCGGTTTTGGAGCTTTACAAGTTAAAGGCCTTAGACGAGTCCCTTGGCCTCCTGCCAATATGATAGCTTTCATAAAACCTCCGAACTTAAGTCTTTGCCCATTTTAACATAACCGAAGAAAAATTTGCCCTTATTAAGAAGAGCACAGGAAAAATAATTTAAAAAATTCAACACACCTTTAGAGGTATATGAAAACAAGAAATTAACGATTATAGGTAATGTTTATTAATTGTCCGTATAATCTCCACCAACAATTATTAAGATATCCGACGAAAAATCATATCTGCCATTATTCTCTTTGATATCAGCAAACGGTAGATATGAACCAACTTTCTTTGCCTTATTTTTTGCATCAGAACCACATATTATCAACGTCTTTTCATAATCAAACTTATCGGCATTGTCCAGGTTGTCTATCTTAAAATCTTTTTCTTTTAATGTATTTGCAAGCTCGCGGGCTCTACCCGTAATCCCTGTCCCGTTCCTCACATCCAGAGTAATATCCTTATTTTTAATGAATCCCGATGGTAACTCGCCTTCCAGCGGAAGATCATTTTTGACACGGTACATAATTTCTTCTATTTCATCTTTATTGGGAATAACATAGCTTACTCCTCCCCTCATCTCCGGAGTGCCGGGGAGCATAATTCCATCGAGACCATTCTTCTCCAATGTACTAAACTGTCTTCCCAGGGAGACCATCTCGCTTATAGACATGTTTGTTCTGGTGTTATCGGCAACAATGTTGACAAGTTCGGGCAACTTAAAGATGGATTTTATTCTGATTGATTCATCTAATATCGCCTTCAAAAACTTCTGCTGTCTCTCAATTCTTCCAAAGTCTCCTTTAGCATCATGACGAAACCGTACATATTTTAAAGCGTTTGCACCATTAAGTCGTTGATGCCCGGGATTAAGATTTAAATTAATTGATGAATCTTTCATACTCTTTTCTACATAAACATCCACTCCACCCAACGCATCAACAATTTCCTTAAAACCTTTAAAGTCAACCATAACATAGTGATTGATGTCTATGTTGGCAAAATTCTCAATGGTGCGGATCATGAGTTTGACTCCGCCTATCGTGTAAGCAGAATTTATTTTATTATATGAATGATCCGGAATTTTCACTCTCGTATCTCTTGGGATTGAAATCAGCACAGCTTTTTTTGTTTTGGGGTTAAATCGCATTATAATTATCGTATCCGTTCTTCCCCTGTCATCCCCACGCGTGTCATTTCCTAAAAGCAGAGTATTTATTGGCCCTTTGGATTTAGAGAGCACTTCTTCAATTTCCTTTAAGCTCCCGCTGCCATTTGCTGAATTTATCTTTTTCTCCAGATTTTTAACATAGGCAAAACAAGCAGCAGCACCGGCTATGATAAGAATGAAAAGAACCAACAATATTTTCCAAAATTTATGCCGAGAACGTTTTTTTACCTCGAAAGGCTCGCTTTCTAAAATATTTATACTTTTTCTTTTCTTGATATGTTTACCCATTTAAATTTCCTCAATTTAAAAAAACAGAAAAATTTTAGCACAAGACAATCACCACAACAAATTGAAATCAAAATTACTAAAGTAAAATCAAGAGAGCTTTTTTCTCAAAACATCGTTAACCAGCTGTGGATTTGCCCGACCCTTGGTAAGCCGCATTATTTGCCCGATCAAAAAACCAAAAGCTCTGTCCTTTCCGCTTCTATACTCTTCAATTGCTTTCTGATTCTCTTCTAAAACCATATCAACTATCTTGTCAATTTCTTTCTCGTTGCTTATCTGAACCAAACCTTTTTCTTCAATGATTATGCCGGGAAGCTTACCTGTCTCAAACATTTCCTTAAATATATCTTTGGCCATTTTTCCGCTTATTGCGCCCTCATCAATGAGTTTTATTAACTGAACTAAATGTCGGGGAGTAACCGCACTTTCATCTATTTTAAGATTTACCGCATTGAGATGCATAGTTAATTCTCCCATTATCCAATTACTTATTTTCTTAACATCAGGGTAATCCTTGGCGCATTCTTCAAAATAATCCCCAACCGTTTTGGAGGAAGTTAAAAACTCGGCATCATAGAGAGTTAATCCGTAATCTTCAATAAAGCGTTTTTTTCGAGCATTAGGAAGTTCCGGCAAGCTTGCTTTTAACTCCTCAACCCAATTCCTCGAAAGCTCCATGGGAACCAAATCCGGCTCCGGGAAATAACGATAATCGTGAGCTTCCTCTTTGCTTCTTAAAGACATGGTAACGTTTTTTGCGGCATCCCAGTGGCGGGTTTCTTGGATAACTCTCTCGCCGGCCCCAAGAAGCTCTCCCTGGCGTTCAATCTCGTATGCTAAAGCCCTTTGAATGGCACGAAAAGAGTTCATGTTTTTAACCTCAGATTTGGTCCCAAGTTCCTCGGTCCCTAAGGGACGCAAGGAAACGTTAGCGTCGCATCTGAAGAAGCCCTTTTCCATATCACAATCCGAGACCCCTAAATGCTCGATGATATTTTTTAGTTTTTGGACAAAGGCCTTTGCTTCATCGGGAGTTCTGATATCAGGCTCAGTAACTATCTCAACCAATGGAACTCCCGCCCGATTAAAATCAACAAGACTATATTCGGCTCCACCAATCCTGCCGCTTTCACCTATATGTATAAGTTTCCCCGTATCTTCTTCTAGGTGAACCCTGGTTATGCCTACTCTTCTTACGTAACCCCTCGGATCGGAGCCCTCCGGGGCGAGGCCTGCTATCTCAACATCCACACAGCCGCCTTCACAGATGGGCAAATCATATTGTGATATTTGATAATCCTTGGGCATATCCGGATAGAAGTAGTTTTTGCGATCAAACTTTGTGAAACTCGCAATTTTGCTATTTAAGGCAAGACCTATTTTTGCGGTGCATTCTATAGCTTTTTCATTTACTACGGGCAACGAGCCAGGCATGCCTAGACAAACAGGGCAGGTATGGGTATTTGGCTTCTCACCAAAGACTCTTGCCGAGCAACCGCAAAACATCTTGCTCTCCGTATTAAGTTCAACGTGTATCTCCAGCCCAATTACCGCTTCGTAGTTCATCAGTTACCAGCTCCCAGACTCCAGCTATCAGCCCAAAATGCTTCGCAGCTAATTGTAAAATGCGACTTGCAAAGTACAAATTTAAAAATTTCCAATTTCCAATTTCCAATCTTCAATTTCTCTTTACCCATCACTTTATACCTATCAGTCGGTAGTCTCTTGGTGGGGAGTCGGTAGTTTTTTACTAATTTGCTATTAATTAGTTGATTTTTTCTCTACCTTCTCAACCCTCTATCAGCAATAAGCTATCAGCCATTTGCCATCAGCTATCAGCGCTTTTCACTCCCAACTCCCAACTACCCACTACCGACCAAAGAGAGCTGGTTTCTCTTTAAACCAAAATTCCTGTTCAAAAGCATAAGCGGCTCGCAAAATAGTTATTTCGTCAAGCGCTTTGCCCATTATTTGTAATCCCACAGGAAGACCATCGGTTAAACCACAAGGAATAGAGATAGCGGGAATTCCCGCAAGATTAGCCGGGATAGTGCAAACATCCGACATATACATCTTAAGCGGGTCTTCAACCTTTTCACCAATTTTAAAAGCCACCGTTGGCGAAGTCGGTGAAACTAAAACATCATATTTTTCAAATGCTTTGTTGAAATCCTCGATGATAAGAGTCCTTACTTTCTGGGCTTGCCCGTAGTACGCTTCATAGTAACCTGCAGAAAGCGCATAAGCGCCGAGCATTATTCTTCTTTTAACTTCACTTCCGAAACCTTCCGCACGAGTTTTCGAGTACATCTCAATCATATCCTCAACCTTCTGCCTGGTACGATAACCATACCTTACCCCATCAAAACGAGCCAGATTGGAGCTTGCCTCAGCAGGCGCAATTAGATAATAAGCAGAAAGAGCATAATCGACATGCGAAAGCGATGTCTCTTCTACAATGGCTCCCATCTTTTCAAAGAGCATCAAAGCATCTTCTACCATTTTTTTGACCTTTAGATCTATCCCTTCGCCCATAAATTCCTTGGGAACGCCTACTTTTAACCCTTTAACATCATTTACCAAAGCTTCCGTATAATCGAGGGTTTTTGTATTCAAAGACGTGGAATCCATTGGGTCTTTCCCGCAAATCGCGTTTAAAACTAATGCACAGTCCGTTACATCCTTAGTTATTGGTCCAATTTGATCGAGCGAGGAAGCAAACGCAACCAAACCATACCTCGATACCAAGCCATAAGTGGGTTTCATCCCCACAACACCACAGAGGGAAGCGGGTTGTCTTATGGAGCCACCTGTGTCGGAACCTAGGGCAAATATTGCCTCGTCAGCAGCAACTGCAGCAGCAGAACCGCCGCTTGAGCCACCGGGAACCGTTCTTAAATCCCATGGATTCGACGTCGGCCAAAAAGAAGAGTTCTCGGTCGAAGAGCCCATGGCAAATTCATCCATGTTGGTTTTGCCGGTCATCACAATATTTTCATTGAAAAGTTTTTCAACAGCGGTTGAAGAATATACCGGCACAAAGTTTTTCAAAATCTTTGAAGCACAGGTTGTCTTAACACCTTTTGTACACATATTGTCCTTAATCGCAGTCGGAATTCCGGCAAGCGGAGACAAATTTTCGCTGGATTTTACTTTCTCATCAACTTTGTTAGCCGTAAATAGGGCCTTTTCTTCAGTTAAGCTTATGTAAGCTTTGACCTTGCTCTCCACCGCCTTAATTCTCTCAAATACATCCTTACAAAGCTCCACGGCAGAAGTTTCTTTACTTATTAACTTTTCATGTAGTTCATGAGCAGTCAATTTATGTAACATAGTACTCCTTAAGTCGGTAGTCTCTTAGTCGAGAGTCGGTAGTGAGGAACTTATGTTTAGTATATCTAATCTTTCACTCCCAACTAATAACTCCCGACTCCCCACTAATAAACTATACAATCTTCGGTATCCTTATCATCCCGCTTTCTTCAGAAGGAGCATTAGATAAAGCTTCTTTCTGAGAAAGACTTGGTTTTTCTTCATCTTTCCGGAAAACATTTTTAATTGGTAAAGCATGGGATGTTGGCTCAATATCTTTGGTGTCGAGTTCCGAAATCTTCTCGGCATGTTCGAGTATTTGACTCAACTGTTTCGTAAACTTTTCCTTTTCTTTCTCAGATAGAGAAAGTCGAGCGAGAAGCGCCACGTGTTCAACATCTCTTTTACTAATTGCCATATCTCAAACCCCTATCAAAGAATTCACAATAAAAAAGAATATATCAACAACACTGAAACCAAATTATTTAAAGCGTGAAAAATCACTGGCGGACCAATCGAGTTCCCGCGTTCATATAAGTAAACCAAAATAAGACCGAGTAACATAATTGGAACTATCGACCATAGGTTCCCATGAAAAACAGCAAAAATAAAAGAGCTTATCAAGGCAGCCCAAACAACGCCAATTTTATCACGTAGAGCCGTATATATAAACCCTCTAAAGAAAATCTCTTCAACGAGAGGAGCAACAATTACGGTTGCGAAAATAGCCATCAAAAATCCAATAGATCCCCTGCCAAAAATATCGGGGACACCTGTAACTAGCTCAGGTGGTGGTTTAAAATTCAAAACCTCGGATGTGAAAACGGAGTATAAAACCGTCAAAATCTTGATCAATATCAACCAAAGAACACCTTTCCCAAGTGCAAAAAATAAATTGAAGGATTTAAAACCCAAATCTTTAAACGAACCGCCCTTTCTTCGCAATCCAAAAAACCAAACCAAAAGAAATATAATTAAGTAACTGCCAATCATCAAGACTGTTCTAGCAAATGGGTTATTCAGATAATGGCCCTCAGATAACCAAAATAGCCCCGAGTAAATTTGAATAATCAACACCGCTAAAAAAACCACAAAAACCTTACCAACGTCGGCGATATTCCAAGGAACTTTTCTATCTTTTAATTTCATTTATTCTCCAATTAACTTAGCAAATTCCTCTTCATTGATAATTTTTACATCTAAATCTTTTGCCTTATCCAGTTTGCTCCCCGGCTTTTCTCCCACGACAACATAACTGGTATTTTTGCTCACACTAGACGACGGACGACCACCCAAAGCTTTGATTTTTTCCTCAGCTTCCTCACGGGCAAAGCGAGCAAGCGTTCCAGTGAGCACGAAAGTTAGCCCCTCAAGTTTCTTCGGCGCACCTATTTCAACCACCTCTTGCATGTTTAATCCGGCACGCTTCAACTTATCTATAACTTTTAGGTTACTTTCCTGCCCAAAAAACTTTATTACGCTTTCGGCAACCACCGGGCCAATTTCATTTATAACCGTCAAATCCTCAAAGCTTGCATCCCTCAATTCTTCTATGGATGGGAAATTCTTTGCCAAAACATCCGATACATGGGAACCAACATGCCTTATTCCGAGTCCAAACAATACTCTTGAGAAAGGTCTTTTTTTGGAATCATCAACGGAGTTATAGAAATTTTCAGCAGATTTTTCCTGAAAATGCTCAACGTTAAGCAAGTCCTCTTTGGAAAGAAAATATAAATCGCCAACATCTGAAATCATTCTCTTTTTAAGAAGCTCGGTAACGGTCGCCGGACCACTCGCTATATCCATTGCTCCACGGCTCATCCAGTGCAAAATGTGCTCGAATCTCTGGGCAGGACAAGAGATGTTTGTACACCTTTTAACCGCTTCCCCGGGAGGTCTTACCGCTTCAACGCCACAAACAGGACAACGGTCCGGAATCTTATAGATTTTTTCACTTCCCGTTCGTTTGCTGGCAATTGGCGCAACTACCTCAGGTATAACATCCCCCGCTTTTTGAATCACCACCCAATCGCCGATACGAATATCTTTTCTTCTCATCTCGTCTTCGTTGTGAAGGGTGGCCCTGCTTACCGTCGAGCCCGCAACCTTAACGGGCTCTAATATCGCAACAGGAGTAAGCGCGCCAGTCCTACCCACATTAACCGTTATATCATTAACTTTTGTTGTTTTTTGTTCCGCGGGAAATTTATAAGCGATGGCCCACCGGGGAGATTTGGAAGTTGCCCCTAGTCTTTCTTGTTGTTCAAGAGAATTAACTTTTATAACTATTCCATCTATCTCGTATGGAAGGGTATCTCTTTTTTCTTGCCATTCTTCACAAAATTTGAAAATTTCGTCTCTGGTTTTAACATATTTCGCAAATCTACTTATTTTAAAACCGGCTTCTTTTAAAAACTGTAAAACGTCCAAGTGAGTTTTAAAACTCCTATCGCTTACATATCCGAGAGCATAAACAATGGAGTCCAATTCTCTTCGCGCGGTGATGCTGGGGTCAAGTTGTCTTAATGAACCAGCTGCCGCATTTCGAGGATTCGCAAAGAGGGATTCGCCTCTTTCGGAGCGCTCCTTATTTATCTCCTCGAATTGCTCTATTGAAAAGAATGCCTCACCCCGAACCTCCATCACCGAAGGTGAGTTTTCCAACCTGAGCCTTAAGGGAATTGAACGAATGGTTTTTGTGTTGGGAGTAATTTCTTCGCCAACCTTACCATCGCCACGGGTAGCACCCGTAACCAGCAAACCGTTTCCGTAGGTGAGCGATATCGCTGTGCCGTCCACTTTGAGCTCACAGACATAATCTACCTCCTCACCAAAAAGCCCTCTTTCAATCCTGTCCAAAAAGGCCGAGAGCTCATCGAAGGAAAATGCATCGGACAAACTCAACATCTTGGTTCTATGCCGAATGGGCAAAAACCCTTCGGCCGGAGGAGCCCCGACCCTTTGTGTCGGCGAATCAGGGGTAATCAGCTTTGGGTGTTCCTCCTCAATTTTTATGAGCTCTCTTACCAGTTCATCGTATTCCGCGTCAGAAACCTCAGGAGAATCCAGCACGTAATAGCGATAATTATGGTAATTAATTAAATCCCTAAGCTCTCTGGCTCTTTTTTCGATGTTAGAAATACCGTTTATGGTCACAGCCTCCTAATCCGCCTGGTGAAATTATTATACAAGAAAATCAGGAAGTTGGGAGTTTGTTAGTGAAAAACGCTGACAGTTTATAGGAAGACAAGGTTTAAGGGTAGAGAGCGAAGAAATATCGTAAATCGAAATTTGATTTCTCCGCGTAAATGATATATTAGCTCTATCTTCTTTTTAAATAGCTTTTTAAGTTTCGGTAATAATTTTCGTGTGACCCAATCATTACTAATTCTAACCCATCATTAACAACTCTGTAGGAAAGTAAATATTGAATCGTTTTGATTTTAAATTTATGAATATAGACACCCCTTAGATCCCCTTTTTTCTCTTCTCCGACAAGAGGATTTTCTTGTATCCTTTTAACTTCTTCATCTAATATTTCTTTTTCTCGCTTTGAAAACTTTTTGATTTTGTTTTCAAAAGTTCTTGATTGATAAATTTTCATCAGTTACTATCCAAACTTATATTCCGATTTTTCGCCCTGCTCTAATTCTTCCAGCCCCATAAGTATTTCTTTAATAAGGCCGTAAGTTAAGTCTGGATTTTCTTCAGCGCATTTGCCAATCTTTGCCCAGTGCTCTATTTGCCCTGTTATGGATCTATGGTCAATACGACTATATTTTCTAGCCGCGTTGACTAATTTTTCCGATATTCTTACTGCTGTTGCCATTTTTAATGCCTCCAATCATAATTGAGTTGCATTTTGTTATCACTTTACATTAAAACATAGCAAAATGCAACACTTTAATTGGGTTCTTTATCTGCCTGCCGACAGGCAGGCAGATTCAACACAGAAAGGCTTTTGTTATTTAGAGGATAACCTTCTGGGTTAGACATTGTTTTTTACTTCGTAAACTCAACTGGGGTAAGTAAGATCAGAAAGATGGAGAAAAGCGAAAAGAGAGGTTGAAAGTAAATCATCTAGTATTTTGGATTTCTAAAACAAATTTCCTCTCCAAGAATTCCCCAAAATTGTCATAAGCTATATGTTTCTTATGAGATTGCCACGCTCCCTTTGGTCGCTCGCAATGACTTTTCTCTTTCTTTACCCTTAATGTTTGACTTTTGACTAGCGAAGCGGTTGACTTTTTACTGCTCTTTCTATTTTCCATTTACTACTTGCCATCTGCTATCAGCCCCGCCAAAGGCGGGCAAGCATCTGCCATTTACAAAACATACCTAAACATCAGCCAGAAATGGCTGAAGCTTCCAGCCATTGTTAGAATATGAAATATCTCATGAAATCCAAACCAGCCCGGAATAATGTTTGGACGTTTTAAGCCATAAATAAGAGCGCCGATGCTATAAAAAATTCCGCCGATTGCCAACCAGCCAATTCCACCTATTGGCACAGAATGAATTAAAGGCAAAATTGCAATCACCACAAGCCAACCCATTAAAACGTAAATCAAGGTGGAAAGCCAGCGCGGCGCTTGCAGCCAAAACAATTTCAACACAATCCCGGCAACGGCAATCCCCCAAACGACACCAAATATGCTCCAGCCCCAACCTCCACGCAAAGAAACCAAACAAACGGGAGTATAGGTTCCCGCTATCAAGACAAAAATCATGATGTGGTCAATTCGTCTAAAGATTTTGATGCCGCGTTCTGAAAGCGGAAGCCAGTGATAAAGCGTGCTTGATGTATACAGCAATATCAAACTAGCGCCAAAAATTGAGAAGGAGACAATGTGCCAGACCGTGCCCTTAACTGCCGCAAAATAAACCAACAAAACCAACCCAACTATTGATAACACGGCCCCTATTAAGTGCGTTAAACCGTTTATGGGCTCTCTTAATTTGCTTCTCATATTTTCTGCCTATCAGGATAGTTCTTTGATAACTTCTTTTTTGCCTTCCTCAAGTTCTTTGACTTGTTCTTCGTCTATTTGCAACAAAAGATACTGGAGTTCACCTACGTGTGTTTTTTCCTCTTTGGCAACATCAAGCAAAATCTTTCTTATATCTTCACTATCGGTTAAAGCTGCCATTTGTTCATAAAAACTTATGGCATCCAGTTCGGCAATCATTGCCGCCCTTAATATTTCCTTGTTTAAATCCTCTTTCTTTACCTTTTCAAAATTTGTTGGAAGTTGAGACATCATTTTAATCACTCCTTCTTATCTCGCCCCATTATATAAATCCCTTATTTTTAATAATACAGGATTTTGATCCATTAAAAAACTTTTTAAATCAATCTCATTGTAATAAAATTTTCGCCAAGCCAATGAGCCCGTCCTCTAAAAAAATATTCCACATCATCATCTTTCTTTGTTCATTATATTGTTTGCGGTTAATTGGATCTGAAAGGATACGATAGGCTTCGTTTATAGCATGCATTTTTTCGTGAGCCCATTTTTGTCTTTCTTCCGTGTGTTTATCGGGATGATATTTGAGACAAAGAACTTTATGGGCCTTCTCTATCACCTCGAAAGAAGCATCAGTATGAACTTCTAAAATTCTGTAGTAATCGAGCAAGCTAAATCCACCTTTCGCTTAGATCTCTTAAATCTTGCCATCTTTTATATCAAAAACTACATTGGCATATCCATCATATAAATTACTTTTAAGAATATTGTTTAAATATATCGTAAGTCAATATTTTATATATTTAAAAACTAAAGTTAAACCACCAAATGCCGATATAAGTGTTAGAGGGGCTTTCTTAAAAAGGAGGCTTAAAGTGGATGTAACCGCTGTATCTAACCAAAATTGGAACAGGGAAGTAGTTGCTCAAACTACTCATAAGCCAGAAGTAAAAGAAAACAAGGAAGCGGGAGACGCAGTTAAAAAACCGAGGAAGCGCAGGAAAAAGAAAGAGTTAAAGAGCATCTCAGCAGGCAAAACGGGACTGGCACGATCATAGATATTACAATATAGACATTTCTTCTTAATAAAATAACGAAAGAATGAGTTAATTATGTATTTATTGGAGAAATTTCTACTTCTCCCCATATCCCAATTTTTTCGCCTTTAATTATCAAGATACCCAAAATATCCCTAATTCCTTTAGCGAAGGAAAGGCTTTTTTCAATATCATCTTCATTTTGAATCCTGTTTCCCACAGACGTCGCAACAGCATCGGCAAGACAAGTGTTCTGGGACAAAATAACAACAGCATCGGCTTTTCCAAAACTTAAACTATGGCCAACAGTGCCAGCGGAAGCACAAACCCCAAGGGGCGTCTGAGAAGGCGGAATATTTATCGCAATTTTTCCGCTCAAAGGAGATTCGCCCGCATAGACCCCAACGGTGCAAGTTTTTTTTGTTTTTATGAAAATATCGCCACCATTCTCGACCATTATTTCTTCAGAATGTTTCAGCAAATCTTTGCCCACAAACTCAGCAATGGCTCCCGCAACTGCCGCCATGGGACCGACATCCGCCATTTTTGCCGCTAAAAGCATCTTTTCTACGATTAGGGGTGCGGAACCACTCGCTTCAATCGGAGCAAGAGAGGTCTCAAAAAGTGGATTTTCATCAATATATCTTTCAACTTCTTCTCGATATTTAAAAACTGTGCTTACGGCTTCTCTATACAAATTTTTATCGGCCGCAATGTATAGATCAGTTTCCTCAACTTGAACTTGGAAGGTCGTTAAAGTGGTTGGCTGAAGCCATTTTCTATAAAACTTTTCCTGATACAAATCAAACCTCAATCTTAGAAACATTTATTTGATATTGAACTATCAATATTGCGAAACAAAGAACGAATGTACTCAAAATGCTCGCCTCGGGCCCAAAATTGCCGCCCGTTAAGTATTTCGAGCCCCCCCATCTCAAGTTCAATTAAACTTTGATTCGTAAATCCGTAAACGGGAAACCCAAAAATATTGATTTGGCAAAAATTCCAAGCAAAATGCAAACCTATTAAGAGCCATAAATTTCTGCCGTAAAGATAAAGCAAAGAAAGTATTATGCCAAACAAAAAAATGTTAAGAATTCCTAAAATATTAAACCCTGCATTAATGATGTGAAGAAGAGCAAATATCAACGATGAAATACCAACGGCCAGATAGACATTTAAACCCTCAATTAAATTTTGAAGAATATAGCCTCGAAAAACCAACTCTTCCATAAAAGCCGATATCAACAAGTAAAATACGGCGTTACTTAAGAATAAAAAAATCTGCGCCCCAGAATAAGATTCCCACGCATAGCTTTTAGCTGCCAAATTTCCCAAAAATATATTTATGTCGAAAACCAAAGTTATTAAAACTGCGCCCCAAATTAAACCCATAAAAAACTTGAAAACGTTTGAATCCAAGTTGAGGCCAAGACTTTGTAAAGATTTATCATCCATATATCTTCTAAAAATATAAATGATACCAAGCCAGGGGAGATAAAGAAAGAACAGCGACCAAACGGATGGGATTCTTTTCATCTTAAGCGCAGCGGCTATCGAAAAAACAATGAACATCACAAAGCCCGTAACGAAAATAAAGCTTAAACAAAACCACACCGCTCGCCAAACAGGTTTTGTCTTACCAAAAAGATAATTTTCTGAAAACTTTTTAAAATATTCTTTTAAATCAGTCAATCTCGCTCCATTAGCTCTTAAGTTTGTTCCGTAACTCCAGCTGTTTTTTTAGCTAGCCACGGTTTACCTGTTCCATATTTTGTCTTAATTATAGCTCCAAAACCGAAGGTGGCAACAATTAAACTAACTAACCGGAGAAAAGTAGGAATGGGGACAGACATCATCAAGCCAGGTCGTTAGACTAATAAAAAAACCCCCGAAACGGGGGGTTTTTAAATGCCAAATTAATGAGCGTTCCCTTCTTTAAGATGAGACTCCCATTCATCCTTAAGCCCAGGGAATTCCTTCCAGAAAACCCAGTGCATCATGATGGGAAACCCCTCATGAACGGAGAGATAAGCGTGTATCGTTGTAAATATTACAAATATCCACATGCCTATATAATGGAACACTCTCATCCAAGCCGCCGCAATGGCAACTCCGCCGAAAGGGCCAGCACACCAGCTAAGAAGCTCTACTCTCCACATTAAAGCAAAACCTGTAAAGCCCTGAATGAGCAAAAGAACCCAAAATACATCGTAGGTTACCTTCTGAAGCGAAGCATAGTTTGCCACAGCAGGATAATCATCCTTCATGTGAGCATAATACATAAGGACGGCCGGCGTATTCTTGATATCCTTCCATCCAATAGCAAGATCTTTATAGGCACCTTTGTCGACGGTAAAAAGACAATAAATAATTCTCAATATCAAATTTATGCCCACTATGTACATCAATACATAATGAGTCCACTTCATGAATTCCATACCACCATGATAAAACGGAAAACGAATATAAAGACCTGAAACTGTTAAACCAATGATACAAATTAAATGAATAAAATGCGCTAACCTTCTTGGTTTCGCCGCATAATGAAGCTCTGCCACAATTTCACCTCCTAATTTAATTAATGTTTATGGGCAAGCTTTTCACCGGGCTTTCCCTTATATTCCCCTAAAACCGTTTTGATCTTAACATCATGTTTGCCTAATACGGTATTAGCAAATTGACCCGTTACTACCACGCGAAGAAAAAAATCAAAAATCCAAAAAACACCTATAACAATAAACCATACACTAAAACCGATAATATCAGACCAGATGTTAACCTTCTGAAGTAGTGTCAAGCTCCACACCTCCTTCTGATAAATCTTCTTTTTTCTTTCTTAATTTCTTGTACCCCCACGCCAACAATATGCTTAACTCATATAACAAAATCATCGGCATAGCAAAAATAGTCATAGTTACCGGACTCCAGTCAGGAGTCACAATTGCCGCAAAAAGCAATATAATTAAATAAGCTATACGCCAATTCTTTCTCAAAGATTTCGGCGAAACTACTCCCAGCATCACCAAAATCAATATAAAAAACGGCGTCTCAAACGAAATCCCAAATGCAATTATAAATAAGCTTGCGTATGCCACATACTTATCAATCGTTAAAACTGGGCTTATTTGCCCTTCGGCTTGATTTAAAAGCCATTCTGTTCCAACAGGCATAATATATGTATACCCGAAATAAGCTCCACATGCAAAAAGAATCACAAAAAATAATACCATTGGATATATTATCTTCTTTTCGTGGCCTTTTAACGCCGGAGCTAAAAAAGACAATATTTGATATATTATTACGGGAAGTGCAATAAAAATTCCTGCAAAAATTGCAATTTTAAATTTTGCCATAAAGGGATCTAAAACACCCAAAAACACAAGTTCAAGATCACCCGCCGGCTTGAGCAGGATTTCTAAAATATCATACGCGTAAAAAAAACATATCCCAACTCCGATAATAACCGCAATTACAGAAACTATTATTCTTTTCCGCAATTCATCAAGATGATCGAGAATAGACATTTTCTTATCAGCCATTAACAACTTCCTCCGGCTTCTGTTTCCTTCTCTTTTGTCTCTTCTTCATTTTTAATCTCTTTACTCTTTGCTTCTTCGGAATTATTTTTCTTTTCGACTTCTTCTCTTATTTTAACTTCCTTTTTTTCTTTTTCCGCTTCCCTTTCCTGTCTTTCCGACTCTCTAAATTCCATTTTCACTTGATTTTCAATTTGTTGAGAAGCTTGCCTAAACTCACGAATGAATTTTCCCGCAGTTCTTCCAATTTCGGGTAATTTCCTAGGACCAAAAATCACTAATGCAATAACCATTATAGTCATTAACTCAGGCATTCCGAGACCAAACAAAAATCACACCTCCACTTAAAAACTAAATTTTATAATATCCTCAAAAATTCACTTTATCAACATATATCTCCAAAATATCATTAACCTTTCTCTTTCGCTTCGTACTCCTTTAAAACTTGAATGACTTCATCATCGGTCGTCTGTGAAAAATTTGAGTAGAATTGGCCTACCGCAAAAAATATCTCTGGAGAATGCAAACAAATCAATTCATCAACCTCTCTACCGAGCCGCTCGATTGTATCTTTGGGCGCGACAGGAACAGCTAGAATTAATTTTTTGGGCTTTCTTCTTCGAAGCGCTTTTATGGCCGCCAATGCAGTATAACCTGTTGCGAGACCATCATCGACCAAAATAATGATTTTATTCTCCAAATCTATCTGCGACTTCGCCCCCAAATATCTCTTGCGACGGCGCTCAATTTCTTGTGCTTGCTTTTCAACTTCCGCTTTAAGATAATCATCCAAAACTCGCAAACTGCCTCTCAAATGCTCATTTATTATTACAGTGTCTTTATCCGCCATGGCTCCTATTGCCAACTCAGGATTACCGGGTGCGCCAATTTTGCGAGGAATAACCAGTTCTAGGGGGGCCTCTAATTTTATCGCAACCTCTTTAGCCACCAAAACCCCTCCTCGGGGTATGGCCACAACCACAACATCCTTGCCTCTGTAGTTAACTAAAGATTTTCCTAGCTCTTGACCCGCTTCAATTCTATCAACAAACATGAAAAACACCCCATTTCAGTCGGGAGGGGGAAGTTGGGAGTCAGTTCAAATTAATAATTAAAATATAAAACTACCGCGCTTCGTTTCTCTTCGCCCGCCTGCCTGCCAGTAGACACGACCGTAAAGGTTTGTAAAGGTTATGCACTTGGCAGACTCCCCTCTACGGCTACTCTCCTTAATCCTTAATCCTTAATCCCGACCTCCCCTTTATTCTATACCCTCAGCCATCAGCTATATGCCATACGCCATTTTCTATCTGCCGTTTTCCAATTCCGTTGTATCCTCTTTGATTTCTGTAATCTCTTTTTTTATCACTTCTAACTCCCGCTTAACGATCTCTATACGTGGATGATCTTGTGGGGCAATTTCCAAAAATTTCTCCCAAAACTCAGCCGCTAATGAAAAATTTTCCGCAATTTTGTTAGCATAGCCCAGATTAAGAAGAGCATTTACGTGATTGGGATCATTTTCCAAAACCTTCTCAAGCTCTGCAATAGCTTTTTCTGTGTTGCGGAGTGAAATATGAGCCAAGGCCATATCGGTGCGCGCGTCATTTTGCTTCGGGTCTAATTCAAGCGCTTTTCCGTAGGCATCAACAGCAGCGGCATACATATTTAAATCACCGGCTTGAACACCCCAATCAAAATATACATTCCCAAGTTCAATCCAGGCTTGAACATCATCTTGATTTTTCTCTAAATGAGCTTGTATTTGAGCTGTTGCCTCCTGGAAATTGGCTTCCTGAGAACCAGGAGCAGGAGTTTGAGTTTGTTTGGAAGGTTGCATAAGACAAGCAAACCCTCCCAAAAAACTCATTATAAATATAACAACAATCCCCAAAGCCATAAACTTGCTTGCTAGAGAATTTTTTCGTTTATCCAGCATTTAAAAGCACCTTCATAAACTAAGGAGTTATGGTGGTTTGGGTGCTATCTCCCATGCCACCCATCGGAGCGGATTCAGTTGTCAATGGCATCTCGCCAATTGGAGGGTGACCCTCAGGCATTTTACCACCACGCATCTGCTCTTCCGTAAGAGGGGGAGCTTGCATCGTTCCTCCCTCAGAACTTTGTGTTCCCGACAAAAAGAGACCTCTTATAAAAAAACCGGCTACAAACGCAACAACTATCAAACCAACCGCCCAAACCAATCCGATACTTTGGGACATCAAATCAAACTGTTGTTTTTCAGTTTTTTGTTGATCTTCAGAAATCTTTTTTGAAACCTTTTTTTTATTTTTATCCTTTGAACTTATCTCGTCACCAAACAATTCATCATCTTTCAAAAAATCGCCTCCATAAAGTTAATTTTTTTTCCAAACACGAGCAATGCGGGGTTCAAACTGCTTTTTAGATGCCAATTTATTATCAATCTTTCTGATCAGCAAATACGAGAGCCCGAGAAAGATAAAACTCATTATAAAACCGAAACTTTGTGAATCAAGCCCCCCGATAAAGTTCGCTAAAAAACTTCCTAAAAAGAAACCACACACTAAAAAAGACAAGGGAACTAAGAAAACTATTGAGTAAGCTATTAAAAGACTTTTTGATGCAATATCAAGACCCACTTTATCTCCAACTTCGGCACCAATATCATTCAATGCTTCGGCGCGCATTTTACCCTCTCCGCTTCTATAACAAGCACGGCATCCCCTGCACGCCGAGGAACGCTCAATTTCAACCACGGCCTTATCGTCCCTTATCTCAACCACAATTCCCTGTTCTTGCATAATCACACAAACCTCAACTTTTAAGCTTCGTTCTAATTGGTTCGGCCTTAGACAAAACATCTTTCTTATCAAGTATAGAGTATTTGCCTTTTTCGTAAAGAACCTTTCCTCCAACCATCGTAAAAATTACGTCCTCTTGATTTGCCGTATATACCAACGCCGAACAAGGATCAGACACAGGGCTCTGATAAGTGCGAGAAATATCAACGGCTATTAAGTCAGCTTTTTTGCTTTTCTCCAAAGAACCAACTTCGGAGTCTATTCCAAGAACTTGTGCTCCACCCAAAGTTGCTAATCCAATAAATTTTTCAGCTGAAAAGCCATCCACTTTTTCCTCAAAACCTCTCTGCAGTAAAAGCCCCACTCTCATCTCATCGAACATATCCAATGTATTATTACTTGCAGGGCTATCCATGCCCATGCCAACCTTAAGATTCTGACGAAGAAGTTTCTCCAGCGGAGCTATTCCCATTCCCAGTTTTGCGCTACATTTTGGGCAATGAACGACTGAAACATCATATTTCTTCAAAATATCTATATCAGCATCGCTTACTTGAACACAATGTACCACCATCACCTTGCCCGATTCCAAAGCATCCCATTGCTCTACATATTTAACGGGGCTCACCCCCATCGGTTGCCAAAGAAAATCGCTCCAACCCATTTGCTCTAAGTACAGGGTAGCCAGGGAACTTGAGCCGTATTTGACAAATTCGCATTCATCCAAAGACCCCGCAAGATGAAAACAGACCTTTAAGCCCTCTTCTCTTGCCCAATGACTCACAGCTTGAAAAAGAGGCGGAGACACAGCATAGACTGAATAAGGCGAAACTCCTATCTCTAAATTTGTGCCACTTGCTTCCGCTTGCCAGGACGAAACAAATTTTTTGGCTTCCGATATTGTTTCATCAACCTTTGAATTATCCATTCCCACAACTTCATGAAATATAATTCCTCTAAGTCCCGCCTCTTTGGCAGCTTTCAAGCTCGCCCCTGTGTTTGTGCTATCCGCGATAGAAGTAATTCCCGAGCTTATTGCCTCCAAAGCCCCAAGTTTAGCGGAATAAAACCAATCTTCATCTGAGAGCTTGCTGCTCTTGCGAGTTAATTGCATTTTCCAATAAGAAAAAGATAAGTCGTCACAAAGCCCCCTGAACACGCTATATTCAAGATGTGAATGTGCATCGACGAAACCCGGCATAAGCACAGCCTGACCAAAATCTTTGATCTTTTCCGTAGGGTACTTCTCTTTTAATTCCTCGAATTTCCCAACCGACTTTATTTTATCTCCACCAATAACGACCGCTCCATCCTCAATCGGCTTTTGAACTATAGGCAAAACCCATTTAGCTTTTAGTAGCATCCGAACCCCCTGTTAAGCTGCCAGCTTTCAGCAAATTAAAAAAAATGAAAAAAGAAAAATTTATCTGCCATACGCCATCTGACCCGCCAGCGGCGGGCAAGCATCTACTATCAATGATACCTATCAACAACAAACTCCCCGATAGACCGCAATCCCTTTTTGACTTCCCCCTCGGCAATTAAGTCTATTGTTTCAAGAGCGCTTTCGATAAATCTTTTTGCTTCGTTCTTGGTTCTCTCAATTGCTGAGGTAGATTCTATTATATTTATCGCTTTCTTAATGTCTTCTTCAGTTGAATTTACATTCTCTACAACCTTTTGTAAATATTTACTCTGAGGGGTTTCCTCTAAAGCGAAAAAAATGGGCATTGTAACCATGCCGTCCTTTAAATCTATGCCAATTGGTTTTCCCAATATTTCTTCATCGCCCGAAATATCTAAAACATCATCATATATCTGAAAAGCCATTCCGAGATTTTCTCCATATTTTCCCAAAGCTTCAACCTCAATTTCGCTTGCTCCTGAAAGAGTGGCTCCCACCAAACACGCAGCCGAAAATAATAGGGCGGTCTTGTTTTTTATCTTGGTTAAATAGTCATCTATGGTTTGATTTAAACTATGGCATGTTCTCATCTGATGCAGTTCCCCAACACTTAACGCCAAAACTGCATCGGCCATTACCTTCACAATATCCGAATTGCCAAGTTTTGAGAGAACCTCAAAGGCAATTCCAAAAAGATAATCTCCGGTGGAAATGGCGGTCTCAGCGTCCCAGGCGGCATTCACGGTCGGGAAACCACGCCGCGTATCGGCTTCATCTAAAACATCATCGTGAATTAACGAAGCAGTATGTACCAACTCAATAGCCGTAGCCGCTGGTATCAGGCATGACAAATCATAATTATTTGTCATGCCTGTCAAAAGAACAAGAATTGGTCTTAGCCGCTTACCTCCCGCTCTAAGTGTGGTTAAAGAAGATTCAGCTAGTTTGACGCCGTCCGCCGCCACAACTTTTGCAAGCTCTTCCTCAACGATTTTTAAATCCTTTTTTACTTGAGGCAGCAATAAATAATCTTTTGACATCGTTCTCCTAATTAGATTTTATACCTACATGTACTGCCACAATCCCAAAGGTTAAATTGTGGTATTTAACATCCCTGAAGCCGGCATCCTCCATAATTTTCTTCAATCTTTCCTGGTTAGGAAACTCTTTGATGGAAGTTGAAAGATATTTATAAGAATCAAAATCTCCTCCGAACAAACCGCCTATAACGGGAAGAATGTTAGACAAATAAAAAAGATAGATGGATTTAAATAGAGAAGATGGCGGAGTTGAAAATTCCAAGCAAACTGCTTTGCCTTCAGGTTTTAAAACTCTATACATCTCATTGAAAGCTTTATTGATATGCTTAACATTGCGTATTCCAAATCCAACCGTTGTGCCATCAAAACAACCGTCCTCAAACGGGAGATTTTCAGCATTACCATGAATAAACTCTATTTTATTATTCAATCCTGATTTTACGGCCTTTGCTTTTCCAAAATCAATCATCTCTTTGCAAAAATCGAGTGCTTTAACTTTGCCCCCTGGTAATTTTTCAACTGTTTTAATAGCCAAATCTCCTGTTCCCGAACAAATATCAAGAAATTCCCCCTCAGAAACATTTTCCAATTGAGACACGGTAAAATTTTTCCAAAAGTGGTGGAGACCAAAACTTAAAAGAGAATTTGTCAAATCATAGCGTTTCGCTATTTTGGAAAAAGCGGACTGAACATATTTTTCTTTTAAATCCGTCTTAATCAATCTAATCTCCCGCCTTGCTTGGCATCAATAAAGCGCGGAGTACCCCAAGAGGTTTAAAATTAAACATGCTTAAATTGCCCAATCTGCTTCCTGAAAATAGTTGATTTAACCAATCAAGTGCCAGATATTTATTTGCATCCGGCGCAACGCTGTATTTATCAACTTTATTTTTTAGTTCTCTAAGTTTTACTTCTCTTAACTCAAGATCCTCAATAAGCACGATCTCGTCTATTTGTTTCATCAAATCCTTCTCAAAGATAAGCCTTTCGTCCATCATCTTTGCTTCCGCCTCGGAAACCACACCATATTTAGCTTTAACCTTATTTATACCAATCATAGCATCGTAGGTACTATAGGCATATTCATCCTGAGTCATCCACTTGGTTTCATAATTCAAAACATGTTTCCAGCTTGGTTTAAGAAGAGCCTGCCTATGTTCTTCAAGGGTTTTGCATTTTATAGTATATCCATACTTATCAGGATTTTCATAAATTAGACTCCCCGGGTCCAAAAAGGGAACCATGGGTGAAAGAAACATTAAAAGCCTCTTATCGCCGTTAAATTTCTGATAAAGGTATTCACAATAATTCGGAGTATCTAAAATCGACTCCGCAGTTTGATATGGCAGACCTGTCATGTAGTAGATTTCAAAACGCTCAACATCGTTTTCGAGCGCCCAGCCGATGCTCGCCTCAACCTCCTCATTGGTATATGTCTTGCCGGAGCCTTTGCGGACCTCGGGATCGTGAGACTCCAGGGAAGCGCCCATCGCATAGTGAGGAAGAGCATCTTTTGCCTTTTTGAAAAAATCTTCCGGTGGAGGTGTAAAAAACTCCAATCCTACCTGGTTGGTGATGCCTTTCTCTTTCGCGGCTTCAAAAAATCTGTCGGCATAATCATCGCCCGCTTGTCTTAAATCGCCCAAAACAAAGGTTGGGCTCTTTAAACTTTTTTGAATATTTGCTATATCCCCCGCTACAAGCTCTGGATCGCGATAGGCAATTTTGTCTCTCCCATAAAAATTCTTTGAGGTAAAAGCCGAGCCGCCACAAAAAGTGCAATTTCTGGTGCATCCTTTGCACGTCAACGCCGCGGTTGAAGGTATCTTTAACCAATCCTTCCAGGGCAGACAACCTACCATATCTCTATATTTTATGACCGACTTCATCATGTGACTGAAATCCATGGATGTCCAATTTATATCTTTGGGCACATAGGTTATGGGATTCTCGTGTATCTCGCCCCGCTCATTCTTCCAGGTAAGATTGGGAATATTTTCAACCGACCTTTTCTCTTTTATGCACTCCATAAGAAGGCAAAACGGCTCCTCGGTGCAATCGCCTCGCAAAACGTAGTCAACGCAAGAATAAGAAATCAGCTCGCGATGAAAATAGGAAGATGAAAAACCTCCAAAGATAACGGGTATGTTCGGATGATATTTCTTAACAATTTTTGCAATCTCGATGCTTCCATGCGCGTGAGGAAGCCAATGCAAATCTATTCCAAATGCTTTTGGTTTAAGAGATTGAATCAGTTTTTCCACGTCGAACTTTTTATCTTTTAACATTCTTACCGCGATATTTATGACGCGAACCTTATGTCCGTAACGATTAAGGTACTCGGCTATCGTGGAAAAACCCACCGGATACATCTCGAATATTGGAGCCGACGGTATCAGGTCGGCAACAGGACCGTACATGATGGAGCGCTCCCGAAAGTCGTAAACGCTTGGAGCGTGAAGCAAAATCAAATCCGTTCTAGACAAAATTACCTACCTCCAAAAAAAATTTACGAACTTAAGTATTTTACAGTAAAGACTTGGAAGAAAAAAGGGGTTGAAAATTATCGAAAGCGCCCGTCGTTGCGAGCCCAAGGGGCGCGGCAATCTCACATTAAATTAATCGGGAATAAGCAACTGAAGTTCCTTTTTAGCATCGTTTTCCGGCAATAAACGTAGGGTTTTGAGGATATTATTCTTATAAGTTTCAGCAGTGTCATTTGACCTTTTTTTGATTTCATAAAACATCCCAAGATTAATTCCGTAGGCCTTCAAAGTTTCGACAACTTTTTCATCCGCCCCACTAATTAAGGTACCGAGCCAACACGACGTCTGATACAAAACAGCTGACTCTCTTAACCTTTCAGCGACACTCAGTTTTTCCGAATTTCCCCTGGCAAAACTCAAAATAGTTTGAGCTAAAATGTCAATTGCCCTTACGTTGTTTAGGGAAGAGGCGAGAGAAATTGCCTTCGCATAATAAAAATCGCCTATTATAAGGGAAAAATTTGTTTGCTGATGACTGATGGCTGTGATGCCTGCCCGCCGCTGGCGGGGCTGATGGCTATAATGCTTTTTAAAGGCGAAATTAAAAAACTCGACCGCTAAAGCAGCGGGAAGAAGTTTTTTAAAATCATAGTTGCCAAACTTAGCCGACAATAAAAGCAATTTTGCGCAGAGAAGATCGGTTTTTTCTTTCTCAGCAGATAAAACAATCTCGTGACCACTTGCCACCTCACGCCTTAGAGCTTCTTCTACTTTTTTTAAATCCCGTTTAAGTTCCGTAATCACCTTAAATCACCGAAAGCAATTTTAACACAAGGAAGATGGGTTTGTCTTTTGGGATAAGGGGTCAGGCCTGACAAACTTGACAAACTCCGCTGAATTTACTTAAACTGAAGAAAACGATGGAGGAGACACGTTGGCAAGAAAACCGCGAATTGAATTTGCCGGAGCGCTCTATCACATTATCGCCCGAGGCAATAACAAAGAAGACATATTTAGAGAGAGTAAAGATTATCTGAAATACATGTACCTTTTAGAAAAATATCAGAAACGTACGTCATTTCATCTTTACGCTTTCGCTCTCATGACAAACCACATCCACCTTCTTTTAGAAACAGGAGACACCCCTCTCTCAAAAATAATGCAAGGCATTCAGCAAAGTTATACTCAATACTTTAATCGCAGATACAATCGAGTTGGGCATCTCTTCCAGGGACGGTATAAAGCCATTCTCTGTGAAAAAGACCCTTATCTTCTGGAGCTTATAAGATATATCCATCTTAATCCGGTACGCTCAAAAATGGTTGACTGTCCCAGTAAGTATCCATGGAGCAGTCATCCTGTTTATCTGGATAAAAAGAGAATAAAGTTTATTGAAACAGATAAAATGCTCTTAATGTTTTCCAAAAATAAAAGTAAAGCTAGAGAACTATATTTAAAATTTATTTTCGAGGAGAAAGATGCAAGACATAAAGAAGAATTCTATAATTTGTCCGAACAACAGTGTCTAGGAAGAGAAGAATTCATAGAAGAAATAAAGAAAAGAACAAAAACAACCCAAGAGTTTGAGAAAAAAAGCAGCTTAATTAAGTTAGTTAAAGTGATTGCCGATCTAACCAAAATTGCCGAAGAAAGCATAAAAAGCTCAAACAGGGAAAGTAAAGTAGTCGAAGCAAGAAACCTTTTTATATTCATTTCCGTAAGACAACTGGGGTATGGATGTGCAGAAGTGGCAAGATTTCTAAAAAAAGATACCTCATCCATTACTCGCGCTTTAAATAGAATGGAGAAAAAATTAGCAAAAGACAGGGCATTGGTTTATAAAGTGGATAAGATCGTTTCTCAGATATAATCTATTGCTCTGTCAATTAATTCTCTTTTTAAGTCTCATTTTTTCAAAAGTTAAAAAGTTATTCAACTTATTCAGGCCTGACCCCAGAAAGTTTTTCATTAACAATTAAAAATTACCTGAGCCGTGAAAGTGGCAACTCGAACAACTCGTTGAACCTCCTGCGTGAAAATTTATATTATGGCAAAAACTGCACCAACCGTTAAAAGAGCCGCCTGTGCCCGAATTACCATAATTATTGTTTACAACAATATATTCAGTTAAACCCCCACTGGTTGTTAAGGTTGTTCCGTTTATTACGATTGATTTTTTTAGGTGATATAAGCCATCGGAGCCGTGCGGGTCATGACAATCAGTGCAGTTTAAAGCGGCATAAGGATAAGCACCATTCTGCCAAGGAGCTTTGAGCGTTCCCCTGGTACCGCCATAACCGTTTATCGAACCATGCTGGTCAATTGAAAAGTAAACGCTGTTTATATCTTTGGTTGCCCCAGCCGTTCCCCAGGCAACCGATGAAGGCAAGGTATTATCGTGACAAGCCAAACAGAAAGCAACAAAATCGGGCAAATTCTTACCAAAGGCGGGGTCCAAATCCGTTGCCGCGCTTCTATACGAACTTGCGCCATAAGTATTTGAAGTCGCATATTTTGTCGTAAAATTGACTTTTTTATCATCAGGATTCACTATTCTACTCTTTGTAGAATAATCGTAATCATCGTTATTGATGTGTGGATTGTGACAATCATCGCATTCAATTTTTGAACCAAATGCATTCTGAGAAAGATATTCAACATCATGTATTTGATTAATCTTCGCCGTGCTAGCAACCGCCGTAGCACTTATATAGCTTGTGGGATGGAATAAATCCCAAATATTTACCGTTCCGCTTCCGTAGAAGGTTGTATCGGCAATATCGTAAGCAAACCCTTGAGAATGACAGCCAGTTCCTTTCGAAGTTCCGGAGGCTACTCCATAACACAGATACTCTTCATCGCTCTTGTAGGTGCCCGTTCCATATCCCCACCTTAAAAGCAGATAACTATAGGCGGTTCCGTCTCCCCTATCTTTTCCGTGAGGATTGTGACAGTTGATGCACTGTTTGACCTCCGCTCCACCCGTCCCAAGACCCGCTCCGGTATCGGCGGTTGTGGGCCAGATATTTCCATCGCTTGTGCTCTCCCCGTGGCCCGAGACGATATAAGAGTTCTTACCCCTATAACTATAATCGGATGCCGGTACCTTATCATCAACATGACAATCATAGCAAAGCTGATTTTGATGATCCTTTTGATAGTCGGTAAAACTCTCTAAATACGTAGTGTCTAAACTTGGACTATAATTTGTTCCGTGAGGATTGTGGCAATTAAGGCAATATCCGCCTTGATACTCGTTAGCATAAGCCCCGGCCGTCCAGGTAACATTGGCATGGGTTGCTTCAGTTAAAGCATGTTTTGTAGCATTATAAAGAGTAAACCCTCCCCAAGCGCTTCCATTAATAGCCACGTCATGACAAGCTCGACAGAAGGTGTTATCGCTAAAGCCATCTGTTCCAGAAGTAACCGAATGAGAATAAACTGTTGAGGGTATCAACGGCCTTATATCAGCGCCATGATAAGCGTGACAAGCAACACAATTAATTTTGGTGGCAGCTTGAGATGGTGTATAAGAAGCGGTAGTTAAATTATGTCCGTGCGGCTCTCCTATGTAACTTAAATGGTCGCCTCCTATTAAATTTATCCCCTTCCAATTGGTCTCGGCGCCATGACAATAACCGCAAAATTCATCTCCACCATTAAATCCTCCTGCTATCAGCAATCTTGGCCTTTCTGTGGGGTTTAAGTGAGGGGTGTGGCAATCACAACATCTCATTGGGTTGATGGGAGATTCCAATTCAAGATTGGTGTTGGGAACAGGATGGTAAGAAAGCTTCATGGTTTCGCCCAAAGCTAGTTCCCCAAAACCTCCCTCGCCGGTGCGAACATTGTAATCGCTGCCAGTTCCATCGTGACATGTATAGCACACTTCTTTTTCGGAAGTTCGACGAAAACAAACTATTGAACCAACGGAGTTATGAATATCATGACAATCCTTACAAAGGTTTGAGGCACTCATGTAGCTACCATGAGGGTTTTCTTTGCCCGCTACGGTAGCGTCATCGCTGTTTGAAATAGGACCTTCGCCATCATCATCGATGGCAGCCACAGCATACCAATAGGTCTCACCCACTATGCCGGAGCCATCAGTATAAGAAGTAATCGAACCATTTATTTCAGCCAAAACGTTGGAAGATGACCTATTTTCAGCGGTAATCGAGGTGAGATTACGATAAATACGATAAAGGTTGGGTGTCCCTGTCGTTGGAGCATCCCAATTTAAATCAATCTCGGGCGAGATGGATGGTTCCGCAACTAAATTTGCCGGAGCAGACGACAAGGCAAAGGCAGAATTAACTATTGCCCCCACCATTACGAGGGCAACCAAAAAAATCAAGGCAATTTTAACCAAAAATTCCCCCGCTTGCGCTTCCACAAACGCCTGCCTGTCGGCAGACACGGCGGCATATTTTGGACGCATAAGCACAGCTCCTGTACTAGGCACTCCATCTTTCAGGGCAAATATCCTGAATATTTTTGGGCGGAATTCAGGCAACGATTATTATATCAAGCTTTAGAACAAGCTCCAAATATTTAAATATAGTATGTGATTTTTTTTAACTTGTTTCAAAAAAATTAAGCGCCAAACATTTGGCGCCTTAAAAAATATAACATGAACGGGTCATTTTTTCAATACCTACCTGCCAATAGACACGATCTAGTAAGTCCAAACCTTTACGGTGTTGTTAATGCGATCGGTTACATAAATGTTTTTATCCTCGGGTCCAAACGTTATGCCATTTGGCGCCACCAATATATTTTCTTCCTGTCCGTATGAAAAAAGATGCTTGCCTTCCTTATCAAAAACAAGAACCTCGTGAGCGAAGGGGTCAGCAACGTGAATTCTACTTAAACTATCAACGATAATTCCTCTCGGCAGATGCAATATCTTTTTTGACGAACTTTGACCGCCTATTTTAAATATAAATTTACCGTTGGCATCAAACACTTGAATCCTGCTGTTGTTTGAGTCGGAAACATAAATTTTCCCATCTTTGTCCACCGCAACCCCATTAGGATAAGAAAACTCTCCAATCCCGTTCCCGCCTTTTCCAATTTTCTTTAAAAGATTTCCGCTAAGATCGAATACTTTTACGGTGTGATCGCCGACATCCGTCACGTAAAATTTTTGATTCAAATAAAAAAGAGCGATGGGTTTTATAATTACTTTACGTTTCTTGGGAAAATCATATAGATATTTACCCCTAGAATCAAAGACCATAAGCCGCTGACTTTTAACTTCGGATACATAAATGTTTCTATCGGGACCAACCATAATTCCCGCAAGATAAGCAACAGATTGATCAGAGGGAACAGCAAAAGAGAACAAAAAACTCCCCTTGGAGGTAAAAACTTTAACTTTTCCATTCACACTGTCCGCGACATATATCTTGCTCTCAGAAATCGCTGCAGCTAGAGGTCCTTTTAATGAACACTCTCCTTCTCCTTCTCCTACACTGAACAAATATTTCATAGGACCATTTTTTAAATCTTGTCCCGAATTCTGAAAACCATAATAATATATTATAAGCGCTAAAAGAACCGCTAAAAGAAGGGCAATAAGAACAATTATGGAGATCGATTTCCATCTAACTTTAATAAAACTCTTAATTTTTTCTAAAACTATCATCTTTCACCCTTAAATTAAGTTACCAACAATTAATGATATACTATCAAAATGGAATAAACTTAGCCACTAATTGGCCGTTGGTTGGGAGTTTTTGGTTCATTGGGTTCATTGTCCATTGTTCATTTTAACCATCAACTGTCCGATAAGCCCTTAACCTGTACACCTTTTGACCTTACCCGTTCCCCATTACCCCATACCCTTAATTATCTGCCATCAGCTTATTTTCAGTGACACAAACTACAAAATTTCTCGGTTCGGTGGCAACCAGTGCATCCTTCTTCGGTTCTTCCTCCGGTGCCGTGTGTAGATTTAAATTCGTATTGATGGCCTGGAAACATATGACATTGGTTGCAAAAATCTAAATCATGACATTTTAAGCAGATTTTTTGCTTATCAAAAGCCGCCAATTTTGCGTGTTGCCACGGGGATGCAAAGTTTGCCGGATGAGGCATCTCTACTCCATGACACTTGTTACATGTTTTTGTATCATGACATCCATTGCACCTGATATTTTTATCCATGTGAACTTTGGGGTAATCCATAACTTCTCTGGGTCTTTTACCGATGTCTTCTACGTGGCACAATTCACATTTGCTGGTTACCTCCTTATCGTTGTGGCAGGTGACGCAATAATCCATGCCAGGATACTTTGGCTGAAGGATCGCCTTTTCATGAGCTACCGTATTGTGACATCCGGTGCATTTTGCCCCTTTTTCTAAAAATTCTTTGTGGCTTACTTTGATCGTGCGGCTTACAAGTGACTTTTTCACCATGTTTTTATGGCAACGGTTGCAAGAGTCGTTATCTACCTCGCCCAAGATAGGATTCTTATAAGAACCAGCAACAAATTTTATGACCATTCTAAGGGTATTAACTTTTTCAATAGTGAACCCCATCAAGCCTGGTTTTTGATGGCATGCCACACAACCGACATTTTTATGTTTGGACTTTCCCCATGCTTTATAATGGTTTTGCATGGTGTGGCAGGTGTTACAAAAAGTTGGAGTTGAAGTGTAAATAAGCGCTGGTGTTGTGATTAAAAGAATGATTGCTGTAAAGATCTCAGCGCCTATTAAAAAACGCTCTTTTTTGTGTCTCTTCTTTATTTCTTTCTCTTTCTTTATTTTCTGTATATCTTTTGAATGAGGCTTTACCGCCATTATCCCGATCAAGATTAACAGTATGAAAATTATGATTATAAGTATGCCCAAGAGCACAGCGGCTTCTTGAGGGTGGGTTTCTAGATTAGTTAGTATTTCAAACAACTTTTCTTTTGTGAACAACTCCATTAATTTCGCTCCCATTTTACCTCTCAATTTCTGAAGGGGTAAGCCCCGGATGTATGTGTTTTTCGTGGCATAATTTGCAATCTCCCTTTATATGGCAGTTGTAACATATCTTATCCCCATCTTTTTTTACTATGTCTGGATGCTCGGGGAGAAATTTTTGTGGATGCGGCATCTCAACTCTATGACAATCATCACAGAAACTTTCGACATGACAACCGGCGCACTTATCTTCTTTGGTTACACTTTTGGCTTTTTCTCCATGAACATAAGGCCAGCTTTCAGGATGCGGCATCTCAGTGTGACACTTTGCGCATTTTTCAGTTTCATGGCATATGATACAGGTTGTTAAGTTTCCCATTCCGTGTGTTCTTTCCCAGGTGGGACCGTGAGTTATTGCCCAAGGACCCAGTGCTCTAATCTCCCGCTTCATTCGCTTTACGTGACAAATACTGCAGGTGGTCGGAGCATCTTCATTGTTGTGACAGCCGGTACATTTATCCATGTGGGGTAGATTTGGTTGAGCGATGGAATCTCCATGGGCTACTGTATTGTGGCAATCCGCGCATTTATAGCCAACACTTAAGAACTCTTTATGACTCACCCGAATGGCGTTATTTATATGTAAACCCTCTTGTATCTCTTTATGACATGTAAGGCAGGACTCGTTTGTTACTGTTGCGACGATAGGTTCTTCGTAACTTTTAAAAAAGTAGGCTATCCCGTTTTGCATTCCTTCTAATGTTTCAGCGATAAATCCTAAGGCCCCCGGCTTGCTGTGGCATGATAAACAAAGCACATCTTTATGGCGGGAGTTTTTTAAGGAGTCAATTTCGCACCTCATAATATGACATGATTTGCAAAAAAGTGTTTGAGAGATGTCGGCAAATGGATTTATAGCTGTGAGTAGAATTGTTAAGACAATCAAAACTAAGACGATAACACCGAAAGTTATTGTTTTTGCCGGTGATTTTTTTGCTTTCATAGGCGGATTACATTTTACAGGTGTCAAGCTCTCTTAGCAAATAGCAGATGGCTGATAAGTAAATGCCAGATACCTGGTACAGGGCTGCGTCTGTTCTTATGAAAAAATGGAGAATTAAAAGTGGAAAGTAAGGATGGGGGAATGTAATGACTCTACACGCTAACTTTCCTCATTAAGCCTTTTAATTGCTTCCAGAGCTTCAGTAAATTTATTGTCCAAAACATAAGCGGCTTCATAAGCCTCTAAGGCCTTCTCTTTCTGACCGAGTCCTTCATAACATCTGCCGATTTTAAATTGGAACGGAGCCGTGTTTGGCTCAATTTTAGCTGCTTCTTGATACTCTAACAACGCTTCCTTAAATTCGCCCAGCTCCCAGTGGGAATCTCCCTTAGCATCGTGAGCGGTAGCGTGGTAAGGCATGATTTCTACAACTTTTACTAAATATTTTACGGCATGCTGATAACCATCTTTAGTCTTTAAAGACATGTAAGCGTTGCTCATATGGATATAGGCCTCTGGTTCAACATCATTGATTTTCAATATTCTTTTATATTCTTTAATTGCTTTGTTGAAATCTTCCTCAACTTTTGTTCCATCATAGCGCTTTGACCAGTTATCACCAGCCATCAAATAATAGGTTTTCTCATAGGGAGCATATTTTATAGCTCTTTGAAATGAACCATCTGCCGTAACTTCATCTCTTTGAAACATCGACTTTAATACCCCGCTTCGATAATACATGTCGGCTAAAAATGGACGCAAGGCTTGATATAAACCAAATACGGTGACAAGAACAATTAAAAAACCGAGCAAAAATTTGAAAATGGATGGCACCTTGATATTTAAACTATGTTCAGAGACGGGTCTTTGACCCATAACTACACCTGCAAGCAACCACCAGAAGGGGGTCGTGGTCACACTGCTGGGATTAAGTTGCCAGAATGCCATATAACCAACCGCTGCAGCAAAGAGGACTACCGTCATCGGTTTTATATCAGGTTCACTTTTCTTTACGATTAGAATTCCACGCCAAACAAAAATTCCAAACATAAAAAGCAACACAAGAAAGGCGGGCAAACCAAGAGTGGCAGCGGTATTTAACAAAACATTGTGAGCATCCGCGTCAACAGCCCTTGCTTCAAGCCGAATCTTTCCCAGAGTCATGTATGTATTCATCGGAATTCGATATGTTGCTGGTCCCCAACCAAAAATCGGACGTTTTCCAATTATAATAATGGCGCTTTTCCAGTTTTCCATGCGCGTGGACATCGTTCCTTGCCCCGTTAAAATAGTCGTAACCCTCTGTACGGCAGACTCCCCTCTGTGAGACAAAATAGCGTTCCCAACAAGAAGTAACCCCATCACAACGAGAAGCAACACGATGAGCAAACCTTTTTTTTGCCTAAGATAATCCTTGCCCGAAAGAAGGAAGAAAATAATGACACCAATCATCGCGGCAAGCCAACCGGCCAAGCTTAAACTCATGGCGAGAACAACCAGTGTCAGGAGCAATGTTCCACCAAAAAAAGAAAAATTACGAAGATCTTTAGACTCTAGATACTTAACAAACACAATCGGTAAAACCATGGCAAGAAAAGCCCCTAGAAAAACAGGATTTCCAAGAGTTGAGCTTATCCGGCTACCAAACGAGCCCATGGCGCCCCCCGAAAGTTTGCCATATCCAAAAAACTCCGCCACTCCAAGAAGAGAAACAATTAAAGCTGACAAAACAAAGGCGGAACTTAAAAACCTAACCTTTTTTGGTGTCCAACCAACATTCGCGGCAGCAAAAAACAGGATCAAATAACTAGCAAACACAAAAATTCCCTCGCCGTAATTATAACGGCCGAATACGCTGGTTGGAAGATGAATGGAATTTAACGTGGAGATAAGAAATAAAATTGCAAATAAAATTATGGGGATATCTAAGTAAGTTCGCTTGAAATAAATTTTACCAAAAATAAGCTTAAACAAAAACGAGGCAAAGAGAAGAATAACTACCCAATATAAAATCAATAGCTTGGTAAAAAAATAACCATTAACCACCGATTTGCTCCAAGCAAGGGGACTTACAAAAGCAAAGAAAACTAATAAATAAAATTGAGTATTGTCTATCGCAAAATTCACTTTATTTTGTGCGTCTAATTTATGGCCTTTGCTTGTTTCAGGATTTTCCAAAATAAACTCTCCTCATCATTTTCTGGTGTTTATTATAGCTTAAGCTTATCGTTCTAGAAAAGAAATGATTGAATGAAAATATAAAATGTTAAAAGCAAAACTCCATCATCTTCATCCTCCCCCAACCCCTCCCGTCAAGGGAGGGGGGTGTAAGGAGAATTCTGCTATCAGCCATACACCAGACTGTTGAATAATAGCTAAATAAGCACTTTTTCGCGTCATTGCCTGGTACCTGGTACAGGGCTGTGCCAGGTCTAACGACAAGACGAAGCCCTGTCCCCGATGCGGGCCACCCTCCCTTTGGTCACTCGCAATGACAAAATTCAACAGTCTCTACACTATCAGCTATTTGCCATATCATCCTTCACTTCATTCCAGGATGACCCTGCCCTTAGGCCCTGGGGAAGTGAGGGGGATAAATGAAGGGTCATTTTTAGGCGGAGAAATAGGCAAGTAAATCAGTCAAAAGTCAGCCGTTTCGCTAGTCAAAAGTTATTAGCTTTTTAAAAACCCCGGGTGGGTTGCTCATAAAGTGACCGTGCAGACGACCGTTAAGTGAATGAGACTCGAACAGTTGCGGCACCCTGCCTACCGGCAGGCAGGGAGAAATAGGCCTGCTCGGACATTTTGATAATCGCAAGACCAGCCTGGTACAGGCCTGTATCAGGTATCTGGCTCACAAAAATCAGTATTTTAATTTGAGTTCATTACAAAATGCTCCTCGTTCAGGAATAAGCCGAAGCTAGTCTTTAGGGTCTTTTAAACCCAGGCGGGTTGCTCGTAAGCGACATATGAGAGCGCTAACGAGCAATCGATGAGGCGGGGTTTCGACCGAAGCTGTTTGAGCCCCGATTTATCGGGGGGAGTTCTGCCCATCACGGACCTGTACCAGGCAGGTCACCGCCGAAGAGTGAAGTGAGGAGGAGAAACGCTCGGCACAGCCCTGTACCAGGAATCAAGAGCTGAGAGTAATCCACAAAAAAAAGAAGTTTTTTCGCACTGTAAGAGTCGAATGAATAGGGAGGCAAACCAGAGTCTTAGAGCAACCCACAAAAAGAAATAAATTCTTGGACGAGCAAGAAAATGAAGGGAAATAAAGTTTCGCAATGAGAGAGCAGAATATAGGGAGGCCATGCCAATCGGCAGGCAGACTAAGCATATCAGTGGTTTAGAGCACTAAAAAAGTGCCCCCCGAAACGGGAGGCACTTTTTGACTAATCGGTTTTTAGTAAGTTAAACCAACACCCACAGTAGTAGGATTAGCAGGATCTCGATGACAATCGAAGCATACGCTATCAAGACCAGTGCTTGTGTAAGCATCTTTTAAGAAGTACTTACCCTTAGTCAAATGTGGGAAGGAATTATCCCAACCCGTTGCGCCCTCGTAAGTAGTTGCGTAAGTATCAAATGCTCCATTGCTGGTGTAATCAGTGCTAACAGCACCGCCGCTTAAACCACCTCTGTGACATCTGCGGCAATTTCTTGAGCTTTCCCATGCAGTCTGAACCGAAATTTGAGATTTACCAAGATATTGTGTATAAAGATTGTCGGTCATAATGTGTGTTTTATGCTGAGTTGTAGTGTAAAAGTTTAAGTTATGACAATCTGCACAAAACTGGTTTTGGGTCTCGGTATTGTTACCGTAACTAAGGTTACCACTTAATTTATAGTTTGCTACAGTGTCTGTGGTGCCATTAAGTTTTTGAACATAACCGTCTCTATTGCCATCAAGTCTTAGAATACAATTGCTATAGCAATCGGCTCCGTGAACGCTATGACAATGACTACAGGTAAAACCATCCGTAAATTGGGTTTTTCCATAGTCCCCAAATGTAGTTGCGTCTGGAATGGTTACAGCCACCGCGGCACCCGTAAGAGTATGTCTTCCGTCCCCTAAATCACTACCAGCAGCATCATAGTTATCCCTGCTGCCACCATAGACAGCAAGCTGAGTAAGCGGAGCACCGTCTACGTGGCACGCCTCGCATGCGGAAACAGCATCACTTGCAGGATCACGAAGTAGTACGTAGGTTCCGGTTGCCTGGTGAATCGCATGACAAACTTTACATTTGTCCGTGTTTGCAGCGTATCCACCATGCGGATCTACAACAACACCAGTTTCATAATACGTGCCTTCCCCTGTGGTAGTGGTGCCACTTGTATCGTATCCGTAACCAAAAGCAAGCGTCGTCATACCCAAAACAAACACCGTAACTAAAGCTAAAATGAGCATCTTTTTCATCGTCTTTCACCTCCTCTCTTAAAATCTTCCTTAAAATTTTATAATTTCACACACAAAACGTTCTTCTTACCCAAATTTTATATTATCACAACAAGCTCTATTCTTAAACAATCTCTCCAAAAAAACACACCGACCATTTTTTTGCTCGGCGCCCCTGCTCCATTATATCTTATCGTCATTTTAGAAAAAAACTTAAGCTTTGTCAATGTATTTCGACCCAAATTATTCCTTTTCCGAACCGATTCTTACCACCTGCGCGCGGCTGTTAAATTTATCAGCTATAGCAAAGACATCATTTCCCATATAAGCTATGCCGGTCGGCCAGTTTAGTTGACCGTCCAATCTTCCACGTTCACCAACTTTTGTAATCTCTTTGCCTTTCGAATTAAATATTATAATTGAATCATCAAAAGAATCTACGAGATACAAATAGTTGTCCTTATCAATTGCGAGTCCCATGGGGAGTTGAAACCGTCTGTTTCTGTCACGCATGCTCTTTGGGGGAGAACCCACGACCCAAAGAACCTCACCGTCTTTATCAAAAGCCTGTAAGCGCATATTGTTACCATCAGAAATATAAACGTTACCCTTTTTGTCAACGGCAATCCCGTTTGGAAATTCAAAATCGCCTTCCTTTTTACCCCTCTGCCCCCACCTTTGTATAAGTTTGCCGTCCAAATCAAATATAGCAACATGCCCGTATGTTGTTACATAAAGCTTGCCGTTTGCTACACAAGGAGTAAGTGGCATCATTTCCTTAACCTCTTTTATAAGTTTGCCGCGTTCACTGAAGACCAGTATCTTGCTTAGTATTCGATCGCAAACATATACGCGTCCATCATCGCCCACGGCAATTCCCAATGGCGCCTTCATTTCTCCCTTTTTATCTCCCTGCTTCCCAAATCTAGAGATATAATTTCCGTCCTTGTCAAAAACAAGCACTCTACCATGCTCTGTATCCGTTACATAAATATTTTTATCTCTGTCAACCGCTATTCCGTGAGGCTTTGATAGTTGATCCTCGGGATTTGGACCATAACCGTATATGGAAAAGAGATGAGTAAGCCCCCCGACCTTAACAGGTCCCTTCGCTTCTGGCGGACGCGACAACACCCAGTAAAGATAGATCAACCCCGCAAGCAATATGAGCAATACCACCAAAGCTATTGATAAAAAAGTTTTGCGCCTCACTTATTGTTCCCTCCACCAAATTAGTTTTTAATATATCACGACCAAATCAAAGTTTGCAATGAATACCTAGATTGCCACGCCCCGACAAAATGGGACTCGCAATGACGCCCAAGGCCATCTCTCCCTAATCCCTAATCCCTAATCCTTTCTACGGCAGCTCCACCACTTGATGACACAGCAAACAAAATCCATCTTTTGGTTTTGTTACCATTGCAGGATAGGGTGTATTATGAGGATCATGGCATGAACTTGAGCAAGTTAAAATCCCACCCGTAAGCTCATCTTTATATGGCACACCGTAAGGGTGATCTATCCTATGCTTCGGTGCCAAAATATGGCATGTCTTACACAAAGCCACCGCTTCCTTAACAAGCAGAGACGAATAATCGGAGCCATGAACAAAATGACAATTTAAGCATGAGCCTTCAGGAGCAATCCACTGCACGTAATCATGGGCACAACCCGCATAGTAGGTTCCAATATCTTCGTGACATAAAAAACAAAATGCATTGCCCTGCTCATTTATTAAATTATCATGAAGCGCTCCGTGAGGATCGTGACAATTTACACAATAAAAATCTTTTGTTAGAGGATGGGCTGATGATTTTTCAAATAAATCTTTGATATCTCTATGGCATAAGAAACAGAAATCTATCTTTTCCGCCCAGAGCTGAACGGGATAATTCGATGCGTGGTATCCATGACAATCGGTACATTTATCGTCCTTAATTGGCGGGTGAACATAAGGATTCTGTATCTTCTTGCCAACATCGGGATGGCAAGCCACACAGAGTACCTTTTGATTTTTAATAAGACCTTTGCCATAGTCGGAGCCGTGAGCCACGTGGCAACTTAAACACAACCCTGCCTCAAATGGCTGGTGACGATCCTTCATGGCCAGTTCCTCGGCAAAACGATGGCAGTAAAAACAAATCTTTTTAGAATCTTCTTTTAACAAAACATTGTGTGATGACACATGCGGCAAATGACAGTCGAGGCAAAAACCCTTGCCCACAGGGTCATGCACAAAATTTCGAGTGATATCCTTGCCAATACCGGGATGACAAGAAAAACAAAGCGTTTTTAAAGGGGCCACCAACTCCGATTTTTCTCCCTTTTTATGGGGTTTGTGACAGCTTGTGCAATGAGACATTTTGTAAGGAGGATGAATTGAAGCGCCGCTTTCTTTTTTATGACATAAAAGACATTGATAAGATGGAATTTGGCGAAGTCTTGGTTCAAACTTCTGTAAATATGGTAAAAGTAGAATTAAAGAACCAAGAAAAATTATTGTCAGAAGAGGAATAAGCCAACCCCTTGAGCGAGAAAGCCATTCCCCAACACCACGCTTAAGTCCTTTTTCTCCCTCTTCGCTTTGTAATTGCTGTTTGTCTGCCCCTTCTTTCTTATTCTCCAAAAGCTGACTCCTTGATAAACTAGACTCTTCCTGTCTTCCGCAATGCAGCACCCTAATTTTTTTGGATGATATCGCAAAGCATCTGTTGTTCCCTGGTCATTTTCAACAGTGTCTTTTGTTTCCTCTTCGAGTGCGGCAGGACATATTCCAACTCAT